>Ga0209305_1000710_pt1 | contig 23261 bp, 18 predicted proteins | sample COGITO_mtgs_1103_FD_184792 | JGI IMG/M metagenome (GOLD analysis project Ga0209305, IMG submission 184792) | Pelagic marine microbial communities from North Sea - COGITO_mtgs_110321 (SPAdes) (version 2) | ecosystem: Environmental > Aquatic > Marine > Epipelagic ...
AGATCTGCGTCCACCGTTAAAACCAGTTCTAAGTCGTGCGATGCTATTCGCAGGAGTAGTGGTAGGAGTCACGCGCGTTGTCATCAACGACAACAACAACAACGAAGAGTCGTCGCGACGATGAGCGTATCTTTGGATAATAAGATTAGTAACAACAACAACAACAACATTAGAAGAAGAAGAAGGAGATATTCATCGAGTATCGTCAAATCGTCTCAGGACGACGAAAACACCGAAACGCCTTCTTCCACTGGTTTCGATGGATTCGATACCGGAACCACCGTGACGGATGAGGACCAAGAACGTTTGCAACTCATGAGCCAAGAAATCAAAGACTGGTTGAAACTTTTATACGTGAAACGAGAGATGTCATTTAACGAGGTCAAGTTGATCATTGGTATCGAAGATCCTCGATTAGCGGACAGAAGAGAACGGTTCGGGATCGAAGACGAATCCGGGTGTTCCGCGGAGGAAAAGATTCAGGTTTTGGAAGACGTGGACGAGGGAAGAGTGCCGACGGATATCGTGGCGTGCGAGTTCGTTTTGAACGAGTTGAGAGAGTGGCCTGGGTTGGATTCGGATATCGAGTTACCAGAGAGACGAGAAACTGGACCGTCGAGATACGAGGAGATTGCCATGGACGCGGCTGGAATTAAAGGGCGAACGAGAAACCCGAAGAGAATGCTGGACGATTATTTGGAGGAAGACGATAAACCCGAGGAAAAGAATTTACTTGGATTTTTGCCTCTTTACGCCGTATCCTCGGCTCCGATTTTCATCACGATTTTCGCGTTAGGAATCATGTTTGTCAACTCTTTGCAATAACATACTACTATACATCATGAATACATTACAAATAATACTTCTATGGACGAAGATGTCCTACTTTCCTACGCTTTCCCCCTCCTCCTCTTTTGCGCGAAGGCCAAAATCCGTAAAACAACGCGAACAAGGTCAAAGCCCATAAAATGCCGGCGTATTTCCACAACTCGTTCGTCGCCACATCTTGTTGTTGCGCGAGCGTAGTTTCACCACCTCCAATGGAGACTCTTGCGTGTTTATACCCTTTATCGCCCTCCGTGTTTACGCTACCGCTGCTGCTATGACTAAGACTATGACTGACTTTTTTCTTCTCCGCCTCCCCCTCGTTGTTACTACTACTACTACTACTACTACTACTACTACTACTACTACTACTACTACTACTACTCTTTGGCATGCACTTCCTCTTCCGTGCTAACAATATCCCACGATTAATCTTTGACACGCACTCGTGCATCAACTCTACTCTGTTTCTCTCGTACTTATCGATGGACTCGTCATCTTCGGGATACAAATCGCACACCGGGAACAACTCTCTTCTGTTTGCCTTTCCGCACTTCAATTTATCCTTTTCCGTTTCCGATTTTGCGTATTCAAAGTGTTTATCCCACTCGTAACTCGTACCTTGTCTCATCATCAATCCGTAATGTATGACGAAAGAATTCGCGCTCTTCTCGTTCCACGGTTTCGATCCGGCGTACATTTGCACGTCGTTGTTCACGTTGTGCGACAACCCGGCGCTCGCGACGCCAAAGACGTACCCGTACATTTCCGATATCCACGGTCTCGGTGCTTTTTGAGTGATGAACGAATCGCCGGTACCGTTATACGGCCACCACACTCTCTTGTCTCTTCTCACTTTCCTCGTGTATTCGAACCATAACGGCGCCGCTTTCGCGATATCGCTCCTGGCGAATATCTCCCACCCGCCCACTTGCGCCAACCGCTCGCGAACGGCAGGTCCGACAAACATACTCGCCATGTCGTTTTTCACGCCCGATAAGTATCCGTAGTACCCGCCGGCGACGACGCCGACTCGCGCGGGAATCTCTCTCACCGTAAACGGTCTTCGTAAAATCATATCCGCGTCCAACTTCACCACCCACTTCAAGCGAGTAAAATTGCTCGATTTCGTCCAATGATTGATGCTCCCCGGTAAGTTATACGCGGAATACGAATCCGACGGGTCGTCTCGGCTGAAATCCGGCGTTTTATGCGTCGGCACGATGTGTAAATTCTCGTACGAATCGTACTCCGCATCCGTGCAGGACAACAGCCGAGTCATCTTCCCCGGCGCACCCACATCCATCCACGACTGATACAAAGCCGCAGATTGCCAATCCATGTACGGTTTACAGTCCGCCGAGAAGACGTAGTGGTAGTCGTCTATTTCCCTTCTTTTACTTCCCACCATCTCTTAAAGTCGCACTCTCTCTCTCCGTCTCTCTTTGTGAATGATGACTCTTTTTCTCTCTCGTCGTCTGTTGAAAAAAAGTTTTGCCTCGAGCGAGAAGAGAGAAAAAAAACGGTCGAGGAACTTAATATGCTGCCACTCTGCTTCGAAAAAAAAAAGAGGACAAAGAGACGAAATCGAGGCCGCGTCTTGTTTCGAATGAATGCATTTTTTCTTCATTCTATCGAACGCACGTATAACTTCTTCCCGCGCGCTCTCGCTCTCTCTGCTGCGTTACTTCTCACGGAATAGTAGTGGTCGTAAAGAAGTTGTTGTTGTTGAGTAACTTAATAATACCTTTCGATTTTATACGCTCTCGTTGTTAGTACAGAGAGTAAAGCACGATGATGAAAGAAGCAAACCATTCAGAAGAAGAGCGGCAAAGTTTACTTTCAAACGCCCCCACTACCGGGGTCAAAATCGAAGACGATGCGACGACTTTGACGTTTACGACGAGATCTACACTGATGATCAAAATTGCCACGATCACCGCGTTGGCGACGACGTTTGCCACGTTTGGGTACGTTTCCGAGAGCAAGAAGTTGTCTTTGTTGTCTTCTTCTTCGTCCGCCGAGTTAGGGTACAGACACTACCGAGGAGGAGACGCAGACGATTTTTCCCGTAAACCGTCGTCCTCGTCGTATTCCTCGTCCGCGCGTTTAGGTCGATGGAGTTCAAGAGATGACGACGAAGACGATCGATACTCCTCGAGACGATCGTCGTCGAGACACTCAGACGATTTTGACGACGACGACGACAGAAGAGGAGGAAGAGGAAACTACGCAAAGTACAGAGACGAGGACGACGATGCGTACGAGAAAAGAGGCCGCGGACAACGAAGAGATTTGGGCAAAGACGAAGACGAGGACGAATATTCGAAGAATAAACATTCCTCCTCTAAATACGACGACGACGATGAAGACGATCATCGCAAATCATCTGCGGATGATGAAGAGGAAGATCAAGAAGAAGAAGAAGACCCGGCGATGAAAGAAAACTGCGTCGGCGAAGCCGCCGACGAAGAAAAAGGCATCTACCAGTACCCGGACAAAATTTGCTTGACGAACCCGTCGTTGACGCCGGCGTGTCTCGGGAACGGAGGCGCGGTTACGGCGTGCAGATTTTGCCAAACCGAAGAAGCGGTGAGAAAAGTTGCCGGCTGGCCGCAGTGCCCACACTCGGTGTGCGAGAAGAGCTCCGGGATTGGATGCATCGGGGATTCGTTTTCCAAGAATGAAATCTCGTGGAGGATGCACGTGAAGGACATCGCGAAACACAACGCGCGCGTGAAACAAATTGGGATTTCTGGAACGTGCGATTCCACGGTTTCCGATCAAGCGGTGGGGAGACACATGTTTCGCGACAAGAAGTGCTCGGAACGATTATTACCCGGGTGCCAAGACGCGCAAGGGTGTCGATTTTGCGTCACAAAATCGGGAGCAAAGTTGGACACGGAAAAAGTCACCGCGCAGTGGCCGACGTGCCCAGCCGCGGTGTGCGCGAGATTTTCCTTGGAGAAGACCGATTGCGAAGCGACTTTAGGATTATATACCGTGCCGACGTTTGAGGTTCCCGAAGGGTTTGATGGTTCGAACTTGCCGAAGCCGAAGTTGGACTTGGAGGCGACACAAAAGATGCAAGAGCGTTTGAAGCTCCAAATCAAAGCGGCGATGACGGGGCAAGACGACCCAGTGTTTGAAGACGAGGACGAAAACGAAATGCCAGAAGAAGCTCCGTTAAAATCGGAATCTCCCTTGGAAGAGACGAAGAACAACAAGGATGAAGACGAAGAAGAAGACTCCGATCGTAAATCTTCCTCCTCCTCCAAAGGTCGCTACGACGACGACGACGACGACGATCGAAGACACTCGTCGTCAAAGTACAACGACGATGAAGAAGACGATCGACGCTCTGCCTCTAAAAAGCACTACGAGGATGACGACGACGACGAGAAAGACGACCGCCCCCGAAGAAGCCGGGATGACGACGATCGACGCGACGATGACGATCGACGAGAGGACAAAAAATCTTCCTCCAAGAGTCGATACGACGATGAAGACGACAGACGAGATTCTCCCAAGAAGCGTTACGATGATGAAGACGACAGACGAGATTCTCCCAAGAAGCGTTACGATGATGAAGACGATGACGACAGAAGAGACAGTCACCGATCTTCTCGTTACGACAAAGACGACGAAAGAGATCGATACGATGACAGAGATGACGATCGCAGATCTTCGCCCAAGAGCCGATACGACGACGACGACGACGAGGAAGACAACAGACGTTCCTCCTCCAAGATGGGTCGCCACGAAGACGAGGACGACCGCGAAGGCGACCGACGCTCCAAGAAGCGATCCGACGACGAAGTAGAAGAAGAAGGCGACCGCAGACGATCCACAAAGTATGACGACGAGGAGAAAGACGATCGATCGAGGCGCCCATCGTCGAAGTACGACGACGACGACGAGGATGAAGACGACAACCGCAAATCCTCCTCCTCATCGAAGAAACGTAACGAAGACGATCGAGAAGAAGAGGAAAGATACGACGACAGAAAAGAAAGCAAGAAATCTTCCTCCTCGTCCAACGAGAGAGATGAAGCCGACCACGATAAAGAGTACGACAAGGAAGATGTCGAGAAGTTTGAAAACGATAGCAGATTAAAAGATGTGGACGATTGGGGAGACGACGACGATAACTCTTCGTCCGGTAAGAAGTCATCCGCCGGAAAAGGGTCGAGTAGAAGCAAATCCTCCTCCAAAGAAGATTGGTGGGCGTCCTCTGCGAAGTAAATACCATCATCTTTTAGCTACCAATACAAAAAACTTCTAATAAACGCAAAGCAATAATACCCAACATCATATAACAATATCACTACTCTTCTACTAATACTAAAATACAACTAATGCTACGACACACTATAACAAACGAAACTCTAGTTTGCAGCGTCTGCAACCATCCAATTCGGACGCCAATCTACTTTTTCCATTTTTGCATTGGGATCTTGTAACAACGTCACCGCCGCGAAGGTAAGAAACACCGAACCGCCCAGGATGGTCATTTTCTTCTCTGAAAACTTATTCGCGATGTATTTCCCCCCTATGCAGGCCGTCCCCGTGGCAATGGCGTGACCTAAGAAACAACCAAACACTATGCCGTACGCTTCGTAATCGCCAGCTAACGCTACCGTGGCTATTTGACTTCGGTCGCCCCACTCGGCGATGAACGTCAGCGTGAAAGCTTGCATCCACACGCCGTTACACAAGCACTCGTAAAAATTACCACCTTTCTTCTTTTTGTTCTCGTTTTCGTTGCCGCTCTCTACGTCCTTTTCTAATATCGGTGCTCTCGAGTTCAAATCTTCTTCGATCTCTTTCAGCTCCTCGTTCTCCTCCCCCTCTTCGGTATCCTTCATCCGACTCGCGCTATACAGCATGTAAAGGCCGTAAAACACGAACAAACACACCGAACCGTAGTGCATGACTTTTCTCGGAATCATCGACGCCGCTTCGATCCCGATCACGACCGAAACGAACGTCATCAGCCAAAGCGCCATAATTGCGCCAAAAAAGACTTCCTTTGAATCGTATTTCCCGGACATTAAACACGCGATGAAAAACGTCCTGTCTCCGAACTCAAGCGAAAGCATCACCAGTAAAGACTGCACGAATCCAGAGAAGTTATCGCCTCGGTTGTTTTCGGTCGCGAACGCGCGCTCTTGGTGCTCGAGTATTCTTTTAGAAATACTGTCCTTCGCTTCATCTCCTCGTTCTAAAATTTCCTCTTCGGCTGCTAAAACTGACGAAAAGAAGATGAAGACAAAGACGAAGAGAAATAGTTTTCCATGAAGATGCGAAGGGGCGCGTAGCATCATCATCTCCAATCGCTTTCAAGTGTTTATTCTCCGAGATGATGTGCACTTCTTTAACGACGTCTTCGATGAAAACACCAAAAAACACGACAACAACAACGACAACACTCCAACGGCTTTAAACGTTTTGGAACGCTTTTCCTTTGTCCTCTCTCTCTTTCTTTTTCGCGCGGTCGATGGAGAGTTTAAAGTGAAGTCATTACTCTCGAGTTATATAAAACAATGTATATGAGTAAATATATATTATAAGTGTGCGATGATATGATGTCCTCATTTTTTTAAGCCGAAGGGAGAGCACCACTTCCAGAAGAAGAAGTCTTCATCCACTTCGGCAACGCTTTGGCGTAATCCGCGCTCGGGTCGTCGAAGACGGCCAAGATGCCGAAAATCAAAAAGATGCCGCCGCCGACCATGGCGATTTTCTTCTCGGATATTTTCTGAGCTAAGATGCGACCTCCAATGCACGCCGTGGAAGTGGCTAAACCGTGGCCTAAGGAACCGCCGATGATGATACCGTACGGGTCGTAATCGGCAGCCATGGCGATGGTGGCGATTTGGGATCGGTCGCCCCATTCCGCTAAGAAGGTGAGCGTAAACGCTTGGACGAAAATCGCAGAGACGAAGAATTCCCACCATTGCTTTTCGTTTTTCGAAGTCCCTTTTTTCTTTCCAGGCGACAATTTGCCGCCTTTTTCCGCCACGTCGTCGTCGTCTTTGCTCGCGTTGTTGTCGTCGGATTTCTTCCCAGATCGTCGGTTGGCGATTTCGTCCAACTCGTGTTCGACTTCCTCGAACTCCTCGGAAACGTCGTCGGACATGAATTGGGAGTTGTACAACATGGTGACGCCGTAGCCGAGAAACAAGATCACCGCGGCCCAATGGACAAACCATCGCGGTAAGAACATAGGCGCGGCGACGCCTAATAAGGTGGACACGATGGTCATCACCGCCAACGCGCTGAAAGCGCCCAAAAATACAATTCGTCGGGAATGTTTCACCGACATCAACGCCGCGATGAAATACGTTCTGTCGCCAACCTCGATGAACAAAATAACCAAAAACGAGGTGACTAATCCACTAATGAAAGAGGTTTGGTCCGCGTATTGCGCTTTAAACCACGCGCCTAAACCAGCACCAGATCCTGGTCCACCTCTTCTACCTCCGCCTTCGTAATTCTCCAATCTCGTGACCACGGCTTCCAAGCGGTTGATCTCCTTCGCCATCGTCAATAACTCCGTCGCCACCGCGCCTTGCTCTTGCTCGACTTTATCCATCACCAACGAATTCACCGCTTTTGAGCCTTCTAAGTTCGAGAGAACTTCCTGCGCGGTATCCGTAATATCCGCTAAACTATCCGCGGCGTCTTCCACCGCCTCGGTGGCTTCGTCCACCGCCGCCGTCGCGTCTTCCACGTCCGCGGCGACCTCCTCCACCGTCTCCGCGGTATCTTGTATTTGCTCCGCCGCATCTTCCACCGCTTCCGTCGCATCATCCACCGCATCTGCGGCATCTTCGATTGCTTCGGTACTTTCCGCCACCGCTTCGCTCGCCTCTTCCACCGCTTCCACCGCCTCTTCCGTTTGCTCCGCCACTTCCGCTATCGCTTCGTTCGCTTCTTCGATGGAATCTGCGGCATCCGCGACGGTTTCCGTCGCCTCGTCCACGGCATCCGCCGCGTCTTGCACGTCCTCTGAAATCGCTTCTGCCGTAGATTCCGTTATTGGTTGTTCTTCATCCGCGAGCAAGCTTCGTCTTCTTTTTTCTGACGATACAAAGCTTTCTCCTTCGTTCGAAAACCTTTGCGACGATCGCGCTTTAGAAATTGAAGATGTTACGAAATAATCGGGGGCATCATCTTTCGCCGAAACAAAACCCAGAGAGAGAAAAGAGACCACGAACAACAACAGCAACACAAACGAGGAATAAAAGAACGTCTCATTCTTCTTCTTCGCGTGTGTGTTCTTCGCAGATCTCGCAAAACTCAAAGTCATCATCCTTTTGTGTCTTATTTATATATAGATATAATTCTAGTCCTTCTGTGTAAAGCTTTTATTATATGGTAAATACGAAAGAAGAAAAAAATTGTAAAGAGATAAGTGCATTCGTGCATGTGAAAAAGGCACAACAGAAAGAAAATTTTCTCTCTTTTCTCTCTCTCTCTCTCTTTTGTTGTGTTGCTTTTTCTCTCGTTTTGGCTGAAACACACGTAACTTTTTTTAAACCAAAAGGAGTTCATCATAAAAAAATCAGAGAGAGAAAGTTTTAAGAAGAGAGATGTTTTCCTCCTCCTCCTCCGCCTTCGGTGGTGGTACGAACAACGAGGAGAAGAACAAAGTGCACTCGAAACCGGTCACTTTTAAAACGCGAGAACGCAGACGACGAAAAAAACGAACTCTCGTTTTTGTGTTCTCGTTTACGTTTCTCGTCGTGATGTACATCTCGTACAATTTCCTTCGCAAGCAAACGCTGAGCGAAGCTCGACGAATCATCGGCACGGGACGGAAAGCGAGAACGGATTTAGAAGGCCAAGTTTTAGTGGAAGAAGCGATTAAAACGGGGAAGATAGGACGAGAAGTGATCAACTTCGACGATGGGAGTTTAGACAGAATGATCGAGGAAAATATACGGAAGAAGAAACAGAAACAGATGGAGGAAGAGGAGAGGAAGATGATGTTTCACGAGGAAAGTCATCAACATCGCGAGGACGAGAAGAACGATATATATAACGACGAAACAAAAGAAGAAGATCTAGAAAACGAGGGCGTTGATAATAATAGCGACGATAATAATAACAATAACGATAGCAGTGGGGAGGAGGAAGAGGAAAATGCGGTTCATAGTAGTACGTCTAGCGATGTCGATGTCGAGAACATCATAAACGAAGATGAAGATATCGCGAACGAGAATGAGAAAGATAACGCAGAAGAGGAACAAGAAGAAGCGCGCGACGAGGACGACGACGATAATAACAATAACAACGAACAAGAACAAGAAGATACAATAAACGATGAGCCGTTAGAGGAAGTCAAACCAGGCGCGGGCGATGCGGATGATTTAGACCCCAAGCTCCCTCGATCGGAGTCGCTCCCGGAAGATCCTTCGCGCACGTGTTCGGTGGATCGTTTGAGAGCGTTGTTTAAACCGTGTTTACTCGGCGGCGACGTGCAGAAATGTTGTCAAACGCTCGATTTTGCGTTTGCTCCGGATGCCACGCATCGTTTTGAAGATCAAGATGAAAGCGAAAGCGGTGAAGACACGACGGCGAATTGTTTGTGCGTGTTTACGGCGATATCCGATTTGAACGAAACGTTTTCGAAAGTTGGTTTGAACGTCTACGAGGACGTATTGGGTAAGTGCGAACCGGATTCGAGAAAGTTTGGATGGTTTGGCGACGGCACGGACGCGTGTCCGGAGGATAACCTGGAGGAGTTGCGAAGACGCAAAGATGAGGAAATTCGAGAGCACGAAGAGGCGAGGAAAGAACGCGAACGTAAAAAGAAGGAAGTTTATAAACGTAACGTAGAAAGAGCAAAGAAACAAGAAGCTATTCGAGTCGAAAACGCGTTGAAAAAGTCGGACACGGAACGACAAGCTCGTGAATTGCGCAGGAGAGAACGCGAAGAAAATCTTAGAAAAGAGGCGCGACTGGTCACGTGGCGCTTGAAAGAGGCGAAAGCGGCGGAGAAGGCGCTGAGGGAAGCCGAGGCGAAACAGGCAAAGTTTTTCGGTACCGGCGGCGGTATTCAAGACGTCGGATGTTACGAAGAAGGCGAGAAACCGATGAAAGGTCAGAAACCGTGTTAGGTATATTTAATATAATGCGCTATTAATCGTACACACCTATGTAAAATTACAAATCTTCGACCGCTTCTTGCGAGAGCAAGTGGACGCTCGCTTCTCTTTCCAGCCAATCGTTTTCTATCAAACTACTCGTGCGATCAACGGGAGCAGTTGTTGCCGACGCGTCCGTGCCTAACGCGCGATAATATCTGCTTTGCTTTAAAATGTACAAATCCAAAACGCACGTGCCTAAACTACCGAGCAAGAAGCTCAGCGAATCGACGATTTCAACCCATCTAAAATTCTTCATGAAGATGATCGACATTCCATAAGTCACGTTCGCGCTAATGGCAAAGAAAAACATCAACGCCGACACGCCTTCGCACGATTTGCGTTTCCTATTTTTCATGATCTGAAACACTCTCCCTCCTAAATAACTCGTCGCGGAAGCGTAACCGATGAACCGACCGGACGTTACTCTCGCTTCCGACGCCGTACTTACGGCTTGATTCAAACACCCGGTCGCGCTTTGCAACGAACGCGTAGCACCGCTCAACGATCTCATTGCATCAGAACCAGAAAGCGATCGTATTGAATACACGGAAACGCCTGCGCCTAAGAAACCCGTCACGTATGTCGACGGTGACACCGGCTTCTTCTTCTTTTTGTGTTTCTTAGTAGTGCGCTTCGGCGTCGTTGGATCGTTCCTCGATTCCTCTTCGTAACTACGCGCGGTGCTGATGTTCTCATCAATCCTCGCCATCGTGGCCGATATCACCGCATTCTCGTTCGCGTCCTCAGGAGATTCTTCCTCCTCCCGTATTATCGATTCATTGAAACTCAGTCGTCGTCGTCTTCTCGTTTGCCTTTCTTCTCGTTGAATTTGTCTTTTCCTATACAAAACGAATTGGGAAATCAGCACCGAATCGCTCATCAAAAAGTACACCGCGGTGTACATCTGCACCGGCGTTTGGTCTCCCGTGAGGACACACGCGACCAGGTTGCAACTGTCCCCGAACGCCCACAGGAGTAAGAAGTAACCGCTCAATCCTTCGCTCGTTTTCAGCTGATAGTTTTGCAACATTTGTGGAAATTGGCAGACGATCCAAAACGCGATCGAACACAAACCGCTCAAGAAACCAACATATTCGATCGGAGAGTACGCGCACACGCGAAAGATATCGCGCACGAGACCAGTGTACGCGTTTGAATCGCACTCGCACGAATTTGAACGCGTAGTCTGTCCGCTCATCATTCTTTCTGCTGCTGTAGAAGCAGTGGACTCATTTTTATCTCATTTTTTCACCTTCTTTCGTTCGCGTGTGCTTTGACTGACGATGTCTTTGAGAGTGCAACGCTTATATTTTCTCTTCTTCTATTACAACAACAACAACAACAAATAAAATGTTTGATGATTATGTGCACGTATAATTTAAAGCGATTGTATGTGTAACTAATTGTACAGTCTCCTCTTTGTTCGTTCGTTTTAGTCTCTCGTGTTATTTTTGTTCTCGTCGGAATCTTTGTCTTCCTTGTTCTTCGTGTTGGTATCGTTTGTGGTATCGCCGGAGGACGACGAACCCGTGTTGCCGTCGAGCATGGCGCGCAAGGACTTTTCCAACGCTAACTTGGCGCGTAAGCCTCCGAGTTGCTCTTCCAATCCGAACTTAGCGAGACGCAAACGGTCGACTAATCCTCTAGAAGTTGACATAGCAGCAGCTCTCCGAGCGATCAATTTTTCGTTCTCAGCCTCGGAGGAGAAAGGGACCTCTTGGAACGCAGCGAAAGAGAGACGCTCGGCGCGAACCATAGCGGAGGCTCGAGATTTCGTTTTCAAGTCTGTGGCGGTGGTTTTCTTTTCATCCTCGTCTTCGTCTTCGTTCTGGGTCATCGTGAGAGCAGCTGAACGACGCAGGCGAGATAAGATGGCATCGTCCAAGGATAAGCCAGCCTTATCTTGGTCGCGTTTCATTCGCGCGACGTTTTCCAATTCGATTTTAGCGTCGAAGAAGACGCCGTCTTCTTCCACCCATTTCATGCTTTCGTGTAACGAATCAACTTTGCCAACTGCTTTTGCCCACCGAACCATTTTCGCTTCTTCAATGGCAAACTTGCGATGAATTTCGGTCGGATAATCTCTGGCATTTTCCGCTTTACGAACGATGTCATCAAAGAGCGTTTCTTTCGTCACGTTCGAAACTTCCAACAGCTTATCGCTGAACTCGATGACGTAATTCATGAGAAGTTCGACGTCGTCAGCCAGTTGCTCGATTTCTTTGCGCTCATCTTGCGTCGGTTGAGCAGCAAATTTTGAGTCTGGCGAGTTGACCAGGGAGTACGTACCGGCAACGTAGCCCGCGGGTGTTTCGTTCACGTCCTCAACCATCATTCGCGTTTCGCCGACGACTAAAACTCGGTAGGTTTCACCGAACGTACTCGAAGATTCGCCGCGTTCGTCGACGATGTCGAAAGAAACGCCGTCATCAAAATCATCACTGGATAAAACTTTAATCGGCTCGTAGTGAATGACTCTACCTAGCGTACACGATGCGTTCAATTGCACCGCTTGCGTCTCTTCCTCATCGTCGTCATCGTCGTCGTCGTAGTAATAATCTTCTTCGTCGTCTTCGTCGTCGTCATCGGCGGACCCAAACCCGGCTTCGTCGCCGTACCGACTGTTGACTTTTCTCGCAAACTCGCTGAACCTTTCAAACTCTTCCTCGTAGTCGGAATCATCCGAATCCGAGTCGCCGGAAACTTCTCCAAACACCTCCAATTTCTCCGCTCGCTCGTTCGGCAACGGCCTTTGATTCAATTTATCTTCTTCTCGTTCCGTTTTTCCTGCCATCGCGCCGTCGATGCTGCTACTATTACTACTACTCGTTACCTTTTCCTCCTCTTCGTCGTCTTCGTTTTCATCCTCTAAAACTCTCCTCCCTCTCGTCTTTGCGCTTTTTCCTCTGCTCGGCGGTATTTGCGAGTAGTGCACGAACGCCAACAATCCTCCGTGCGTTTCCACGCTATCGTTCAACAGACTCACAAACCTCGGCTCGTACAGGTGTAATACTTTTCTTTGTCCAGGAATGAGCGGTTCGGCGACTGGAAACAATAAAGACGGTAAAACGTGCGTCGATTCTCCGTTCTCTTCCTCGTATTGTATCGTTTTCTCTCGCAACGATTCGCTCGCTCGTAAATATTGCTCGCCTTCAAACGTATCGCCTTCGTCTAGACTGCCCGTGTTTTCTTCTTCATCAGCTCCTCCTGTTCCGTAAAACTCGTGGTCGTCGTTATTCCACGCGTTGCATGTTGTGATCGTATTCTCACTCCTTCCTCGTCTCGTGAGAAGAATACTACTCCTCTTTTTCGAACATCGCGCGAGGACAACAAAACGTCGTCTCATCATCATCGTCCTCATCATCGTCTTCTGTGTTATCTTGTTCTCGTTTTTCGATTTTGTCCTCGTCGTTCCGTTGTGGGACGACGACGAACTCGCGACGCACAAAGACGTCGCTCGTTCCAAAGAACTACAACGCGTCGTGGACCATATCATCTTGTGAGTATCAATCACGGGCAATCAATACTGTGTGTGTGTGTGTGATGATAAAAGAGAAAGAGAAAGAGAAAGAGAGCGCGCGCGAAACGACGATTCCTAATGAAGGAATAAACAGACAAATACAGTCACAAAGAGCAGTTTTTTCGTGGTCTACAAAGGCAGGAGATCCTCTCGTGGTCTTTTCCGGCCACGAATTTCACTTAAAATTACTGCATTTTCTTCAAAAGAGGAAAGAGGAGAGAAGAATTCATTCCCCTCATCAAATAAATGTTTGCCCTCCTCAAAACAAAAAAGAGTGAAAAAAAGGTAGTTATATTTTTTTGTTTCTCTCTCTCTCTCTCTCTCTGTTGTGTTCCACTCGACTGTAAAGCTATGTCATAGCTCTCGAACGGAAACAGAAAGAAACAGAAAAACGAAAAAACGAAAAAACCTCTCGATTTGAAATTGGATGGGTGTATCCCATACGGTTTCAAAGTATACGTTGACAAGACGAACGATCTCATCATCTGTTTGAATAATTTTCAAACGCATCTTCACTCTTTCCAGCGCGCGTGCGGTGATATAGAGTACACACACACACACACACACCAGAGGGAGGGTGAAAGAATACACGACGCGCGAGTAATACATCGGAAGAAGAAGAAGAAGAAGAAGAAGAACAGGAAGAGCGCGCGTGAGGAGAAGGGAAGCGCGAAAGAAGCAGAGAGCATAGGTTAAACGATTCAATAAACGAAGCTCTCATCATCGCAACGCAGAGAAACGGCAACAACTTTTACCGAGAGAAAAGAGAGAAATCCAAATCGATCGAATCAAAAGAGAAAGAGAAATAAGGAGCGAATAGAGAACAATAGAGAACAGCAGAGAAGAAACGAATAAAACAGAAAAGGAGGAAACGTAATGAGCGCGATTAACATCACGCAAGTCCAAGTGTTGGTACGCGTTTACTCTCTTTCATCACTTTTTTCTTCGCCTTTCGCCTGCTGGTTTTAGACAGAAATTTTGAAAAATCTCGCTCTCGTCTCAAAGGCGAAAGAGGTATACCCTTTTGGCGGCGAGCGAGCGATGACGATTGGGAAGACAGCCGGTTTCCTTCTCTCGATTACACATAAACTGACACGTTTTTATGCGCATATTCTTTCTTTCTTTCATAACTATAATAATAATAATAACAGGACAACCCGCAATATTTCCAAAACCCGTTACAGTTTGAAATCCAGTACGAGTGCCTGACGAACCTCCAAGACGACTTGGAGTGGAAGCTCACGTACGTCGGCTCCGCGGAGAGCGATCAACACGACCAAATCTTAGACACTGTTTTAGTCGGTCCTGTCTCGAGAGGCGCGTATAAGTTTGTGTTTCAAGCGAACCCACCGGACGCGACGAAGATTCCAAACAGCGACATCTTAGGCGTGACGGCGTTGTTGTTAACGTGCTCGTATCAGCAAAACGAATTCGTGAGAGTCGGGTATTACGTGAACAACGAGTACAACGACGAGGAGTTACGGGAAAATCCGCCATCGGTACCGCAGTTAGATAAGATTGTGAGGAATATTTTAGCGGAGAAGCCGAGAGTGACGAGGTTTCCGTGCGAGTTTGACGCCGTGTCGATTCCAACCGAAGACGGAGGGAACATGCAGATGATGCAAGAAGAGATTACGACTGAAGGGTTTGGTAACGAGAACGTTGGATTTGATAACGGGAACACGGTTATGGCTGCGTTTGCAGGGGGGTACGTTGACGAGCAACAAGCTGGTAGTTCGTACGAGCCGTCGCAGACTCAGTTTCAACAAGGCGTCGAGTGCGGCGCGGACGCGCAGCAACAGCAACAACAACAATCGCAACCGCTTTGGTGATGTATACTCGTTCGCACTACCATATTATATACTACTATTACAAATACAGAATCGAAAAAGGGAATATAGATAACCATAAACGATACAGCTAAATACAATTCGAAAGTTGCAGCGCTCTGATTATTAATAAAACATTTCAACTACTAATACATTCTTTATATTCTCTCCTCCTTCTTCTAACCTTCTCGTATGCGTGATTTTGCTATGTGTATAATAATGATGATGATGATAAATCTGTATTTAAATGACTCTCACGAACGCTGGAATGTCGTAAATCCCAGCCTCGTAGCCGCCCTCGATCCATTGCCCGCCCGAGAAAATCTTCTCGCCGTCAAACTCTTTCCACTCACCTTTCGGCAAATAGACCTCTCTTCGTCTCTGCTTATCGTATACGACGGGCGCGACGACGATATCGTCGCCTAAACAAAACTGATCGTTTATATCGAACGTGTTCGAATCTTCCGGCGCGAGCCACCACAACGGTTTGCAAATTGGCTGCAACGTTTTGGAACTTTTGATGGATAAATCTTCGATTAAATCAATCAGTTTCAATCGAGTTTTCAAAATTTTATTCGTCGCTTCCGAAACGTCTTTACCAAACTCCCAAGGCGGGATGGAGAATTGCATGGCGGGCATGAAACAGTTCGCTTGCGCCCATCGCACGAATAGCTCTTTCGAGGGACCTCCGGCGTATGCGTTACCACCAATCATATCCGGTAAACATAAAGGATACCCGACGATGGAAGATGTCAACAAGTGCGGGATTAAGCTTCGCAATCCGTTCGAGGTGGTCCAGGAACTAAACGTATCGCCGATTCTTGTCCACACTCCGGAATTCGTGGAGTGATGACCACTCCTCACTTCGCAAAGCTCAAACGTTTTCGCGATTTCAGTCGACCATAACTTCGTATACTCGGAAGGATGTTTCATGGGAACTTTCGTTTCAAATTCTTTCGGTAAGAAACACGGCTCTCCGGCGTCGAATTTAAAACCGTCGATGCCGTATCGCGTTTGTAAACTCTTCAACCCGTTTAAGAACCATTCTCGAGCATCTTTGTTGGTTAAATCGATCGCAACAACTGGTGTCGGTTGCCACCACGAAAAGAATCCCGCTTTTGAATGTCCGGGAGTTAAAACTTTTGACTTTACGAAGTAGCCGTTCTTCACGCCTTCTTTATACGCTCGCGTGCCTTCGGTGACAAACGGAGTCACCCAAAGCGTCACTTTAAATCCTTTCAAATGTAAATCGTCTACCATTGCCTTCACGTCTGGGAACTTTACCGAGTCGAATTCTAACTCGCCGTACGCGGACGACCATCTATCGTCGATTTCCATGATTGATCGTTCGTATTTTAACTCTAAAATTTCACTCGCGAATTTCAAGACTTTCTCTTGGTCCACCGCGGTTTTATACCTAGACCAGGTGGACCATTTTGGTCCTCGAACGAGCGCGGTATCGACCGCTTGCGTGGGTTTTGGCATGGATTCCAGCACGTTTTCGGTCGCTTCTCGAACGTTACGTTTTGCGAGCATCGCGACGCGCATAGAACACGTTCGCGTTTTTACGTTTTTTCTGTTGTTGTTGTTCTTCGTTTTCGCGGCGGCGGGTGTTTCCTTCTCTTCAGTCGGTAAGGACAAGTTGCCCATCGGATCGATATTTTCTGGAAGTTGCACGTGCGTTTTCTCGCTTTTCCAACCAACCAGTGGGTGCTCTTGGGAGAACGCGCCGTATTTAGAGTCGCAATATCCAGACCGAGACTGTAACCGTAATTTTCCGTCGCCTTGTCTGCTTTGCGAGGTGAGCGGCAACGCCGTCGGTCGCAAAATGTTCGCCACGCCGGTGTGAAATTTTCGTCTCGATCCGTTCGGCGTCAACGCTTCAAAGAACGTGTTTTCTTTCGGTGCATTTAAGCCGACGTGGAAAAAAGAGGTTTCCGGATCGGCGACGATGGCAAACCCCGTGGACGTGACCCAATGATTTGAAACTAAGGTGTTGATTCCGTGCGGCCCGAAATCGAACGGATAATGCGGGCCGACTTCTTGACACGCGCCGTTCAGAGGCCACTCTTGCCGAACGAAATGCCCACCGCCGAACCATTTCCCGCTCGATTCTACATCAGTCACGATTTCTGCCATTTCCACGGAGTACTCGTTCTCCTCGCTGGTTTGTACGACGTAATCGAGAATGAATCCAGAGGTTAAATTATCCGTCCATTCTCTTTCGTCTTTCGTCAAACTTCCTTTTGCCGATAACGGTTTGATCGTCAAAGTGGACAACACTTTCTTCTTCGTACTACTATCAACGTTGCTCTCAAAACCGTCCGACTTGCTTCGTTCCAAAAACTCGACTTTCATCGTTGTCTCATCACTCACAATCCTCCCGACACTCTCCGCCCCAGGAGGGACCGTCACCAAACTCCGACTCGTCAACTCCCACTTCGTCTCTTCCTCGTCCTCGAAGTGCGCGTAAAACAAAGAAACGCGTCCGTCTGAACAGACTCGCAATCTCGCGTTGCCATCCAATAAAGTCACGACTCGTCGAGATGTTGTTGGATTCTCCGATGATGATGCGTTGTTCGTTGTTGTCGTCGCATCGTAATTCGAGGAGTATCGCTGTAAGAGTTTTTGTTTCCGTCTGCGTTCGAGTTCGTCGCTCTTTTCTTTGTTGTTGTTGTTGTTGTTCGTCTTTTTGGGTGTTCGTCCTTCTTTATCCAAGTCAGCAGCATTCAAATTCGATGTCACGTCTTCCACCGTTGGCGCGTCGTTCGCCAGCGCGTTCGTCGTGTTTACGTTCTTTCTTCGCTCTGAAAAAGACGACGGACAATTCTTGCTGTTTTCGTTCGTCGAAGATGCGATGACAGAGATGTTTCCACTTTTGCTTTTGTCGTTTCGCTGCGGCTTTTGCGAGACCAAATTCATACACCGTCTTCGTCTCAGAAAAGAAGGCGGCGTCCCTCCTTTCCCGAAGAGTCGTTGACCTCTCGAGGACAAGGACTGCTGCATTTTTTATTATTCCTTTTTAAATTCTCTCTTTTTGTTCTCTCTTTCTCTTCTTCTGTTGTCCTTTTACGATCTCGACTTTTACGACTTTATTACGATGATGTTTGTGTGTATTGCGCGATGTTACGTGTTTTTATCGTTTACGTGTCTCACGCGCGACAGCGTAGGAAAGATGAGAGATTTTAATGGTGAGAGTAATTTTAATAATTTTGTGGCAACGAACGACGAACGACGCTTTTTCACTCGACACCGTTATCCAGTCAGTTTTTTTATCGAGAAGAACTGTGTTTGTTGGGAAAAGAGAAAAAATGAGTTGTTCACAAAAAAAATTGTATTCAACAAAGTACCCTTTTCTCACATCAAGCACGAGGTAAAGACTACGTCAAAGTGTACTAAGTTTATCTCCAATGAACGCGCTTATGATACTCTCTCACTAAAATTCACTCTATTCTCCTCTCTTTCAACGTCTCGAAAACGTTCTTTTTCACTGCGTCGTACCTTTGTAAAAACACTTTGTACTCGTCGAGGTCCCAGGTCGCGTCGACTCTTCCGCCCATATCCGAGTCGATCGTGTTCGGATGAAACGTCGCGTTCATTTTTTTCGCCGCTTTTTGTTTATCGCCTCGAGGTTGAACGAAACGGATTTTCGATTTGGTTTTCACGTCGATGAATGGAGAGATGAGTTTCCAAAAGACGGAGAAGACGGATGGCGGATCGTAGCACACGGCTAAGCCTAATCGCTCCGGGTAGTGTTCTTGCATGATGTGCAACGTTTCCATGCTCGTTCGCCACGGCGGGGAGAGTTTTAACGACCACTTTGTAAAGTTAATCAAGACGCAAATCTGCTCTTGCGCTAACGCGGGTATGTTAGAGGAACCTCGAACGATGCGTTCGCCATTCGTTCGCCACAACGCGTTCTCGAACGTGTACACCAATAAACGAATGTTGCCGTCGTGTTCTCGAGTATTTTCTCGCGACGGTCGCATGACGATGATGCGTCGACCGGATCGATCTCTCCCCGAACGGTACTGTTTCCCAGTCTTTAACTCTTCTTCGATATCTTCAAAAGTAATCAGCTCTGGTTTGTATTCTTTCCTCCACAGCAATGTTTTCTTTAACATTTCAAACGCTTTCAACACGTCCCATTTCCTCGCGCGCAAGTTTCTCGCCAACTGCGCGTCCGAACAGTACATTTTCAAAGCGTCCGTGGATAACAACTCCTCCTTCTCCTCGTTGACTAACTGACGCAGTTCGGCTATTTTCGTTCGCTCTTCGACGGTAATGAGCGACTGTTGCGAGAGCGCGTTCGAACCCGCCGCGGGTTGTTCTTTCGCCACAATCGCCGTCCTCTTCGCCTTCTTCGTCTTTTCCGTACCCGTCTCCGCTCCGAAGGTCTCGTCGATGCTCACGCGCTTCACCAGCCGCGATTTCTCACTCGTCGCATTCGCATCCCCGGCATTTTGGCCTTTTTTGTCCTTTTTCCTTTTTTCGTTTGGCGTGAAATCGTCCACCGTAAAACTATCCTCCTCTTCTGGGTTCATCGTCACCGAGCGCGAATAGTCTCTCTTGATGGTTTCCTTCGTTTCCTCTTCGTTTTCCTTTAAAACGACTTTGACGTTTCGATGATGTTTGAAGAACGACACCAACGCACGAACGCAAAGAAGAAGAACAAGAACTAAAGCGATCGTAAACGCGACCAACAAAACCGTCAAAACATCCTCGTCGGTTACGTAATATTTCCTCCGTCGTATCAAACGAGATCTTCTTAAACGTTCCACGATCCATTTCCGTCGCTTGATTTCTTTTGAGATGTGTTTTAGATTTCGTTTCCCACCGAGAACATGTTCGAGGAATGTTCGTCGGAGCGATGTATTGAGAGATATATAATAATCGGCAAAGTTGGTGGAAGCGGATGATGAAAAAGTCGACGAAAGAAAAGCTCGTTTTTTCATTCTTCCTCTTCAAATTGTTGTTGTTGCAGTGTATCGCTTCTTCTCCTTCTTCTTGACTTCTTGACTTCTTCTTGACTTCTTCTTCTTCGAATGTAATGCGAGTTGGAAATGAGGCAAAGGAGGGGAGGAAATCGCTCCATAATCTTCCCGCACGTCAGAGTAATAGTATAGAGATTGAAAAGGAAACGTCCGAAGAAGAAGAAGAAGAAGAAGAAGAAGAAGAAGAAGAAATGGTTTTTGGAAATGATATCGTCGAAGTGCCGCACACGTCTCGCGAAATCGTTTTCGCCTGTCGCTACGACCAGTGGCACGCGCACTTCAAACGCTGGACGTTTCCGTCGGTCACCATCTCGCCTTTACTCGATTCGGACGTCTTGTTTTTGCTCAAGGATGAAGTAAGAGTCGAGGAGAAGAATAAAGCGGCGATGCCAGCGAGGACGAGAGTAGACGCGTACGATCGATTGGCGATAGACAGCGCGTTCGATGAAGACGACGAGTTGTGTATTACGGACACTGATGATACTAATAAAAGTCCGAGCGAGAGTTTGTTAACAGCCATCGCGAAAGCGATAAAAGAGTTGGGAGGAAGCGCGCATCCGAAACTGACTTGGTCGGCACCAACCGACGCGATTTGGTTGACGCAGTTCAGCACGAAATGTTTAAACGCGGACGAGGTGATGTTGCTTTTGCAATCGAGCGATCGAGTGGCGCACGATTTAGACGGGAGCGCGTACGCGTGCTGTCGCGAAGACGAGGACGAGGAGGAGGACGAAGATAAAGAACGACATCAACAAGAATTTCATAGTTTAACTTTAAGGAAACACTCGGTGTCGCTGGAGTTATCGAGAGAATTTAGAGTGTTCGTGGTGAATGGAACCATCACGGGCGTCTCGCAGAGAGACGTGACGTCGTTTTATCCGTTCTTAGTGAGCGAGAAGAGTAAAATCGGATGGACGATTGAACGCTTTTGGAAAGACGAGATACGGCCGTCAGCGTGGCACAGGAAGATTTGCGGCGATGGGAGCGTAGCGTCGACGGAGAAAAGAAATGCGTTTTCGAATAAAAACGGGTATTGCATGGACGTGGTGCTTTCCAACGATAACGAGAAAGTGCGCTTCATAATCGATTTCAATCCGTTCGGCGGCGCGACGTTACCGTTACTGTTTTCCTACGACGAACTCTCCAACGACGACGGCAACGAAATCGCGTTTGAAGTGAGGGTCGTTGAGACGCAAGGTAAAGTTTTGCCGTCGAAAGGGTTTGGCGTGCCGTTTGATTTAGTCGATACGAGCGAACATTCAGCCATCGCTGAGTTTATCAAAAAGCAACAGGAAAAACAACATCAATAAAAGCGATACCTGGTACGAATAGAAAAGTAGAGTAGAAGTAAGTAGTAGTAGTAGTTGACAACGCGCGCGCATACATCGAAAGAAAATATCATAAATATAGTATCGCAACATCATCGCTATTTTTGAACTTCCAACGCTTCTAGTAACCCGCCAGCCTCTTCGAATGGTCCCCACGTTACTTTGGTAAATCCAGCCTCTCCGACCAACCTCTCCACGTCTTGCGACCAATCGCACCCTTTTGCCATTTTCTTCACCATCCCACTCGTCGCAGATTGATACGTCGATAACAACGCGTTCTTTTTTGCTCTCGAGTGTTCGAACAAGAGTAGTTTACCTCCTTTCTTCAACACTCGTTTGGCTTCTCGCAAAGCTGCGTCTGGTTTTTCAAACACGCACATGGAAAACGTATCCACGACGTAATCGAACGTCTCGTCCTCGTACGGCAACGATTCCACGTTTGCAATTTCAAACTTTACGTTTGTGTTCCTTCTATCGTCGCTATTATCTTCTATATCTCTTTTTTCTAACTCTCTGAACTTCTCCTCGGCTTTCTCTAACATCCCCGGAGATAAATCGATGGCGGTTAAACTCTTCACTCGTTTATAATACGGCAAGTTCAATCCAGTCCCTACGGCTAACTCTAACACGTCTCCTTTCACACGTTCGAACATTTTCGTCCTCAGTTGATCGATCCCTAACGTTTCGACGACTCTTTTGTTCCCGTCGAGATCGTCGTACGTTCGCGAATACGCGTCGTAGTTTTCTTTCATTTTATTATTATTTTCTTCTTCTTGTGCACGAGCGAAGTTGTTTTTGTTGTTTTTGTCGTTCGTCGCATCCAAGACTACCAATTGTGCCTGCGTTGACATCATAACAATCGCGCCTGTTTTCAGCGCGCCTTCTCGTCTCGAAATCGTTTTGTTGTTGTTTCTTTTTCTGTCGTCCTCATTCTTCTTCTCTCGCGCTGTCGAAGCAGCAGACAAAGAAGAAGAAGATGATGAATGTGTTTCGTAACAACTGCAACACCTCCTTTTATTAAAACTGCTTCTGAAGATGCTCTTCTTAATCTTCTTCTTCTTCTTCTCGAAAGACAAAGTTTTTGTTGTTGTTGTCGTTGCTACTGCTACCAACGATGACGACGATGATGATGGCATTCTCGGGATTGTCGTCGTCATCATCGGGTGCGTATCAGCGGTATTATTTTTGCGCAAACAACAACACCAACAAAAACGTGATGTTAAAGATGATGAGAGCAAAAAGCACAAAAAGAACAAAAGAGTAGCACACACAACAAAAGGGACGATGAGTGATGAAATTGTTAAAATCGAGCGCAAATTTCACACGACTCGTATTTATATGTGGACACACGCCCCTTTCCAAAAAAGGATATACTTCTGCACTTTTTGTGCGCTCTTCTGTGAACTCTCGGCTGACTTTCACGCGAAAGAGTCGCTCACTTTCTCTCGTAAAATTCGTCGTCGTCGTCGTCGTCGTCGAGTTGTTCGTGTTGTTCGCGCGCGCTCGAGGCACGAAAGACGAAAAGAGAGCCTCCTCCTCGTGCTCGCGCGCGCTCTTTAAGAAATGGAATTATTCGTAAAGATGTTCAATTTGGAACGACGACGACG
>Ga0209305_1000712_pt1 | contig 23243 bp, 15 predicted proteins | sample COGITO_mtgs_1103_FD_184792 | JGI IMG/M metagenome (GOLD analysis project Ga0209305, IMG submission 184792) | Pelagic marine microbial communities from North Sea - COGITO_mtgs_110321 (SPAdes) (version 2) | ecosystem: Environmental > Aquatic > Marine > Epipelagic ...
TATGCAAAAGAAATGTGGGCCTTGTACGAAGATGGCGACCTAACCGCCGATACCATTCTGACTGGGTTGTTCGAAGAAGCAACGGAAGAAGCGGATGTTGATTCGGTCATGAACGAAATCAGATCGGTACTCGCGGAAGAACGTAAGCGCAAAGAGCGCTTAGAAAACGCTGATGACGACTACACCTACGAGCAACTTCAATAAGTAATAGTTTCATTTTTACATTCTTTGTCTAGGCTTTACATACGCTCTAGATGAAATGTAATAAATGAAACGCTATTTATCGGATACCAGCTTTAAAATCTCTACCGGTTTTGTACTCGCGACATTCACTTTGCTAGCAATATTTTCTTTTGTACTGCAGGGTGAATTACGCGAAAAGTTAGAAGGCGACAGCTCTAAACAAATTAAAGCCAGCGGCAATGCGATTGTCACTGAACTTGTGCAGCAAACCTCACTCATTAAATCTTTGGCAGAAAGCTTGGCGGCCGTTGTTAGCGCAACGCCCTACTCCGATGCACTCTATCACCAGCTTCTTCCAGCACTCATTAGTATCGACAATCCCAATTCTCTTGTAGCAGGCGGCGGTATTTGGCCCGAACCGAACATTCTCGACCCTAATAAAAAAAGGAACAGCTATTTTTGGGGCAAGAGTACACAAGGGCAATTCGACTTTTATAATGACTATAATTTAGACAGTGGGAAAGGCTATCATAATGAAGAATGGTATGTGCCTGCGAAATACCTAGCCAACAATAGCTGCTATTGGTCTCGTTCATACATTGATCCCTTCTCGAAAGAACCCATGGTTACCTGCACCGTTCCTATTTTGAAGCAAAATAAATACACAGGAGCTGCAACCATTGATATGAAACTTGAAGGTCTGCATGATTTTCTCAAAAAACAGTCCAATAATTTAGGCGGCTATACTTTTCTAATAGATCAAAACAATAAATTCATCACTTTCCCCGAAACCCATCACATCAAAAATTTCGATAATACGGACTTACTCGACATCAGTGAATTAGCGTCAAATCAGCCTGAATTTTCGAATTTAGCCAATCACCTGCTAAAAATCTCACAACAAGCGTCTAAAATTCCACGAGAAGCGATCCAGCAACACCAAAGCATGACGGCTTATTTTGAACAAAGTTATCAAGTCTCTGATCAGCAAGCAGCCGCAATGGCTGCTGCCATCATCAATCCAGCGCGAGAAAGCTTAAATCACAGTTACTTACTCGATAGTTTTCAGCTAGATACGGATTTTTTACTTAAAGAAACCGTTAATGTTTCGGTTTTTCATGTACCGGAGGCTTATTGGAAGCTGATCGTCGTAACCCCAACATCAACAAATTCTAAAGCAGTGTCTGATATCATTAAAAAAGCACTCAAACAGGCGTTTGTTCCAACGATTTTCACCATGTTAATTTTCTTTATTTTTGTCCATGTATATTTCATTGACCCCCTTATCCGCATCACTCAGCACTTGCGCAATAACACAGAAAATCCCAATAAAGAAGAATTGCTTGTAGGTTTTGGCCAGGGTGACTTTGGCAAGCTCGCGGATTTATACAATACAAAAACAGCTCTTATTAAAAACTCACTGGCTGAAATTTCTAAGTCAAATACTCAATTAAAAATTTATGCTTCTTATGATGACTTAACCGGCACCTATAATCGTCGGGCTTTTGAAAACATGCTCGAAGACACCCTACAATGTGAAGATTGTGATAATCGCGCGGTCTTTTACTTAGATTTGGATCAGTTTAAAGTCGTCAACGATACCGCTAGCCATATTGCGGGAGATCAGTTGTTAAAAGAAATTACTGATTGCATTAAAAAGAATCTCAGAGATAACGACATTCTGGCTCGTATTGGTGGTGATGAATTCGCCATGATCATTACCGCACGTACTGTTGATACATCCCTGGTCATTGCCGATCGCATTAGACTCGCGATTGCAGCCTACCGTTTTGAGTGGAAAGGTGAGTCTTTCAATATTAGCTGCAGCATTGGTATCGTTCATTTAAGCACGCTGAAGGCCAATAAACAGACGGTGCTTAGCTGTGTTGATTCCGCGTGTTATGCCGCAAAAGAAGCCGGTAGAAATCGAAATCACTTATACCTACCGGAAGACAATAATCTGTCCGCGCGCTTTGGTGAAATGGAAAGCTTAGTCGCACTGCGCAAAGCCATTAATGACCATAGATTGTTTGTTGAATACCAGCTAATTAAACACATCACTGGCACATCACCGAGCGGATTTGAAGCGCTAGTAAGAATGAAAGATACGAATGGAAAAACCATTTACCCTAACAATTTCATGCCTGCGGCCGAACGCTATAATGCAACCTGGGACGTTGATAAGTGGGTTATAGAAAACACCATTACTGAGTTTGAAAAACTTAAACAAGACTTTGACGTAGGCTTCTGCTCCATCAACTTAACCGCTGATGCGCTTAATCATGATCAGCTATTAATCGTTATTGAAAATAGTCTGCTTAAAAATGACATTCAAGGCTCGTTCTTTTGTTTTGAAATTACCGAAACCAGTGCCATTGCTAATATTGATTTAGCGCGTAAAACTATTATTGGCATTAGAGCCTTAGGCAGCCGAGTTTCCTTGGATGACTTTGGTACTGGCATGTCTTCTTACAGCTATCTTAAAGAGCTACCAGTAGATTATTTAAAAATTGATGGGGTTTTTGTTAAGAATATTGAAACGGATGCCATCGACCATGCCTTTGTTCAATCCATTAATGACATTGCTGTCGCCATGAAAATAGATACCGTCGCCGAGTGGGTAGAAAACGAGAGTATCGTAAGCACCCTAAAAAATATTGGGGTTGGCTATGCGCAAGGGTTTGGTATTAGCAAACCCATGTCTTATGCAGCGTTACTCGATAATAAAATCACATTAGATGCGATGATTAAAAAACGCTTTTAACAATTCACGTTCGACTAAAGCTATTAATTTTTTGACGAATATCCTCATATCTTAAAGGTTCACAGCTGCCAAACCCTGGTAGCTGTCTTACTTTATTTCGAGCAAAAACAGGCACACTGATTCCTGCTAAAAATCGACATTGAATATCAACTGAAATATCGGCCTTACCCGCTAGTTGTTGCGAAAACCCCTGTAAAAACTGCTGCAGCTCAGCATCAGATGGCCAATTTATTTGTTGACCCAGCGGCTGACTGTATTCGAGTTTAGCGACTTGCCCACGACAGACCGAACAGTGACCGCATTCTAGCGGTGCTTTCTGATCATCAAAATAACGCGCCAGATTAGAACTCAAGCATCTATCTAATTCGAAAAATCTTACCAACGAAGCAATGCGTTTAATTTCCTTTTCTTCTTTATCAACAAAATAATGATGTAAGGTTTGAGCAAGCTCCATTTGATTTAATGCATCTTGATGCACTTGAAAGACTTCTGTCATTTTTTTACTTTCAAGCTCTATCAGTTGTTTTTCTGCCAAATAATCCAACGCGGTTATGACGCGACCACGCTCGGCATTATAACTATTAAATAACGCCTCAAAATCGGGCGCACCCCAAACTTTCTTAAAGTGGCTGGTATTGAAAATAGCGTGTAGAAATTCTCGACGCTCTCCTTCGAACATACCTAAAATTACGTCCTTATCTTGCAAAAACTTGTATTTAAATTCAGCGAAATAAGCGTACATAGGTTTAATGACGTTCATCATCTCCAACTGTACTAATAACGTTTTTAACGGCAGCTGACGAATATTACTGGCATTAGACAAACCAACAACTTGCAATTCCCACTCTGTCGTATTTGCGGTCGTATTATTAAAAGAGGACGTATTTTTATTAGAATCTTCGCGCGTAGAAGGCTTACTTTCCTGGCGAATATTTTCAAGCAAGAATTCAATTGCAGAAAGTTCTGGCGTATCACCATAAACAAAATTCTCAACCGTATTCAAACCATCTAAGTTTGCCAAGGTAATGCAGTTAGAAGGCTGACCATCTCGCCCTGCTCGCCCAATTTCTTGACTGTAATTTTCAATCGATTTAGGCAAGTCATAATGAATAACAAAACGAATATCCGATTTATCAATCCCCATACCAAAGGCAATCGTCGCAACAACGACATCAGTGCGCCCTTGCATAAAGTCATTTTGAATCTGCTGGCGCTTTTCAGAATCAAAACCCGCATGGTAGGCCACGGCATTAACACCTGCCGCGTGTAAATAAGCCGCAACTCGTTCAGCGCTGTACTGCAAGGTGACATAGACAATGCCCGCGGCAGAAGCATTTGAATGAGCCGTGTTTGACGCAGAGAGCGCCTGCTGCTGACGAATAGTCTGCACCAATATCTGCGACTTTTCAGCCTCGGCCACAGGCAGAACCGTTAAATCCAAATTAGCCCGATAAAATCCTGTTTGAATAATATGCTCGGGCTGAATAGAAAATTTCGCCGCCATATCATTTTTAACTTTTTTCGTCGCCGTCGCAGTTAATAATAAAACCAAAGGAATATTTAATTCTTGGCAATAAACTGGCAATTTCAAATAATCAGGACGAAAGTTATGGCCCCACTCAGAGATACAGTGAGCTTCGTCGACCACCAGCATCGAAATAGGCACTGCATTAATAAACTGGCGAAAGCGTTCATTCTTAAAGCGTTCAACCGATACCATTAAAATCTTAATTTTTCCTGACCGTACATCCGCCATCACTTGCTGGCTTTGCTCTCCACTCAAAGTAGAATCAATACTGGCTGCCGCAATACCTTTACTAGCGAGAAACTCTAACTGATCTTTCATCAACGCAAGTAAGGGGGATACAACTAGAGTCACATTAGGAAGATGTAACGCCGTAAGTTGATAACACAAAGATTTGCCCGAACCGGTAGGGAAAATAGCTAAAGAAGATTGCCCCTGAATAAGCTGGCGAATCGTTTGCTCTTGACCACCACGAAATTGATCAAAACCAAAATATTGTTTTAACGACGCGATTAATTCCATGAATATCCTATATGAGAGGGATTAGCTGAAGGGGTTAGCATGGCGACCGACTGTGACACAGATTGAGAGCACAGGGCTTTGTATGCGTTGCAATTTACCTAGTAATACGTGCTCTGACCACTCTTTTCATTGAGTATCATTCTTTTACTTAGAATCCATAACAATGACGCCTACTGGATCTATCAACAAAAATGTAGCAGTATTGCTCTCTCATCAACATTATCAATAGCTGGGAACCCATGATTTCAAAAATAGCGCTACTATCACTACTCTTACTTTCAATAGCCTCAAATGCTGATACGGCTTCAGACATCAAACAAGTTGTTTTAGATAATCTCAAATACATACAAGCTGAAGACATAGAAAATTCAATGGCAACAATGCATTCACAATCACCTTCATATATGGCGACGGAAGAAATGCTGCAACAACTGCTGCCTATTTATGATCTGAAATATGAAATACTTAAATACAGCTACATAGGTGAAGATGATGAATACGCTTATGCAAAAGTATTACAAAAAACCAGCAAAATATCTGGCCCTGCCTTCCAAACAAACAAACTAGAAGCACTTCAGGTTTTCAAAAAGGAAAATGGAGTATGGAAACTTTGGACACAAGCTAATCTTTCAATTTTGTTTAATTAACAAAACGGCCTTCATTAATTCAAGGAGCCTCAACAATAAATCGGGTATTCGTAAATCTATTCAACAACCGATGCATAAGATAAATCGCGGCTAATGTGACGGTGATAGAAACGGATACTGAAGTAAAACGATAAAGTGCGCTGTACACCAAGTCTTGGTGAGGTGATAAATATTGGCCAAACAAGATTCCCATGGTCGTCATCGCACCAAAACCAGCGCCCGAACCACCGCCTTCAAGCATGTGATAACGTGCGAATAGCATCATACTCACCCATAGCCCGATACTCACAAATCCTAATATTCCAGAGTGATCCAATAAGATCAGCTGCCAAGCCAAACCAACATTACAGCCAACCAACGTTCCAATCCCTCGATTAAGCGCCGCGCGCCCTGCACCATACCAATTTAATGGGAATAAAATTAATACCGACGAGACTTGTGCTGATAATGAATCCTGTAAATCCAATACTTGAAAAACAACAAACGACAAGGTAGCAACAGTAGAGGCTAAAATCACTTCGTGACGACTATTACTTTGCGGTTTACTGACTATTGGCGGATTTCCCCGCGCTTCGATATCTGGAAATACCACATGCATTAACATCGCAATCAATACAGTTAAAATACAGGCTGCAATGTTGGACATAACCAAATCACTCATCGATACCGTACTGTAACTGACAAAATGCAATTGAACAGACAACCCCACTACGCCCAAAGCTCCAAACAAAAAATACGGTCCCCGTGACATACAACGAAACATAAATGCAAAGACAAAGAATACAGCGATTGTCATCGGTATCGGTTTATCACCAAACATCCCCTGTATCAGCAAAATAAATACTGAAACCAGCGCCATGTTTGCGAAGAACTGTCGAATAATGTGACCATTTAATACTGGCACCAAGCCGAGTAATAACATGGGATAAACCGTAAAAAACGTCCCGTAGTTCCAGCCCATTAGTTTACTAAAGGTAAACCCCAATGTTGCACCAAAAGCAATACGCAGGCACTGACGAACTTCGTTAGCTGTTAAAGCTCGATGCGCGGGTCTAAGTACACTTCCTTTTCGAGCAAAGGGTAGCCGAAGGCGAGGTTTCATCATTTTATAAGACTAATAAATATAGTGAATAATACTGAGAGCATAAATTTGAACGCGGCCTAACCAACTAGCCAACCCCACGATAGGATGCAACTGCACGGTCGCTCGAGCCCCTGATGGCATTGAATTCAATAACAAAGGCTCACCAATCAATGCAATGTGCGTGCGCATATACTGTGCATCTCGCACCCAGCGATCAGAACTTATTGGATCCGCAAGTGAACCATCAGCATTAATCTGACCATCTTTCACCCCTGCATCAATGGCAACGACCTTGGCATCAAATACGCTACCTGGATAAGCGTCAAATACGACAGAGGCGTCATCGCCTATACGCACATTACTTAACGATTTCTCTCTAAAATCTGCCACGATGCTCCCTTCTTCGACGACGATAGCCGCAATAGGAAAACCGGCTTGGGCGTATTTTCCGGGCTGTAATTGTAAGTTAGTGAGATGCCCCGAAACCTCAGAGCGTACATTGGTATAATTCAGCTGGAGCTGGGCGTTTTGTAATGCATTTTGGGCTTGTCGCAATAATAAATTACTCTTTCCATCTTGACCTCGCTGCACTTTAAATTTCACGACATCGGCTTCAGCTACTTCGACCTGGGCTTGGGCAGCATGATAATTAGTAAGCGCTTGATCGTATAACTGGCGAGAGACGGAATTTGACTGAATTAGCCGCTTGACTCGGTCGACCTCTATTTTCAATTCATCGACATAAGTATTTGCAACTTTGACTTTGGCTTGTGCTGAAACAATAGAAGCATCCAATTGAAGGTTGGTTTGCGCTGCACTTTCTAGAGCCAACTGCGCCTTGTCAACGGCAAGTTCATACGGCTGCTTATCCAAACTAAACAGTATTTGGCCTTCATCTACACGTTGATTATTGCTCACATATATACGATCTACTTGGCCACTGACCTTAGAAGATATATTAACAACAGGATGCAATACGCGAGACTGGGTGCTCATTGGCATCCATAAATCTGCCGATAGAAAGTACACAAATAGCAGGACAAAGATACTGAGTACGACTTGCACCCAGCGCTTAAAAATCTGATCGGGCGCCATACTTATTCGTCTCCGTTACTAGGCTTGTTAAACAAGACACATGCATTATGTTCAATTTTTTTAAGGATATTGAACAATGTTGCAAGCTCTTCTTCGCTAATATCTTGCGTCAACTCGCCTCGAACCAAATCAACACTGCCTGTTAATGCCCGCATGCATTCTTGGCCAGCATCCGTAAACCATAAACATTGGCATCGACCATCGCTCGGATGTGGTTTTCGCTCGACTAAATCGAGCTCAACCAGTTGATTAACCGTGCGGTTTAATGAAGGCATTTCAATACCCAACTCAGTTGCCAATCTATTCTGTGATGCCCCTTCTCCAACTATCTTCAGGTTCATTAACACCGACCATCGCGCTTCAGTCATTCCCATAGGCTTAACCGCTTGAGATATCGCACTGCGCCATAAGCGCGTGACACGACCTAACAACCAACCGACCGTTGGATTATTTAGTTTTTTATACTCTCGTGATAAATCAGACATTTAAATCCTCAACAATGTCGCTCGCGAAATTCAGTTCGACGAGTCATTTACTTAGCATGCTAAGCATTATACCCACCAAAAATTACTTAGCAAGCTAAGTAAGTTGCAAGACTGATTAAGCAAGTACATTGATAAAAGCCATCGAAGTTAACAAATGGCGATGCTGTCACCTTTAATCAGCAATACGCAATACGCATTAATTGTATTGATGCTGCCCCTTATATCAGTTCAGGTGTCGAAAATTATATATAGCTGTATAATCCGGCCAATTTTATAATTCTCCCTGGTAAGCTAAATGACCGAAGTAGTAGATAACAAAGCTAAAAAAGCTGGGCGTATAGGTATGACATCCTTAGGGTGTCCTAAAAACTCTGTCGATTCTGAGCGTATCCTTACGCAATTGAAGATGGACGGTTACGACATCACCAATACCTACGAAGATGCTGACGTAGTGGTGGTGAATACCTGTGGTTTCATTGATGCGGCTAAGCAAGAATCGCTGGATGCTATCAGTGAAGCCATGACCTCTAACGGCAAAGTCATCGTTACGGGCTGCATGGGCAAAGGCGCTGACGCTGAGCTAATTAAGAAAGAAAACCCCGGTATTTTGGCCATTTCTGGCGCTCATGCGTATGAAGAAGTGATGACTGCGGTTCACGAGTGGGTGCCACCGAACCCAGACTTCGATCCGTTCACCGATTTAATTCCGGCTCAGGGTGTAAAGCTGACGCCACGCCATTACTCTTATTTAAAAATTTCTGAAGGCTGCAACCATAAATGCACCTTCTGCATTATTCCAGATATGCGCGGCAAGCACGTTAGCCGCCCAATCGGTGACGTATTAGAAGAAGCCAAGCGCTTAGTTGATGCAGGCACGAAAGAGCTGTTAGTTATCTCGCAAGATACCAGCGCCTATGGCGTAGACATGAAATTCCGCACCGGTTTCTGGAACGGCGCACCGGTTAAAACGAACTTATTGTCTTTGTGTCAAGAACTTGGAAAAATGGGCGTTTGGGTACGTTTGCATTACGTTTATCCTTACCCTCACGTTGACGACATTATTCCGCTAATGGCCGACAATCATATTCTGCCGTATTTAGACATTCCGTTTCAGCACGCAAGCCCTGCTGTATTGAAACTCATGAAGCGCCCTGCTCACGCTGAAAATACCTTAGCGCGCATTAAGAAATGGCGTGAAATTGCACCAAACATTGTACTGCGTTCAACATTTGTTGTGGGCTTTCCAGGTGAAACTGAAGAAGATTTCCAGATTCTTTTAGATTGGTTAGACGAAGCTGAATTAGATCGTGTAGGTTGCTTCAAATACAGCCCAGTAGAAGGCGCTAAAGCTAACGCATTGCCAAACCATGTGCCAGAAGAGCTTCAGCAAGAACGCTGGGAACGCTTTATGGAAAAGGCGCAAGAAATCAGTACGCGCAAGCTTGCTCGTCGAGTGGGTCAAACCATGACAGTATTGATTGATGATGTAGATGAAGAAGGTGCTGTAGGCCGTACAATTGCCGATGCGCCAAACATTGATGGTATGGTTTACTTAAATCAGTATTTCGATTGTGCTGCTGGAGATTTTGTTGAAGTGCAGATCACACACTCTGATGAGTACGATCTTTGGGGTGAAGTTAAAGCTTCTTAATTGAAGCTTTAGTCCTTAACAAAACAAGCTTACCGATCGTTCTACCCAAGCGCAGGCAGTCAATTGCTTCATGCGCTTGATCGAAGGTAAATTCGTGACCAGCGTGAGGCGGTGCAATATCCACCGCTTTCGGAGTGCCCCAAAGCTATCGATGACGCATAGGCAGCATTCTTAGCAGCCTTCATTAATAAGTTTCGTCAGGATAAATCGACTCGGCGTAGAGCTGCAATTCTTGCAGTACAAACATCTTATCTTGGTCATTTTGATAATCCTGCGCCGCTTGCTGCAAGGCTTGCGAAAACTGTTCAAAGTTCAAGCCAGGGCCATTGCACAACAAGCTATCCATGCAATGCTTTGCCCAACGTTCATGATCATCTTCTGCCATATATTCAGGATAATTACGCACACGAAAACGGAAAAACATTTCTTCCCCGCGCGGATCCTGAAACTGAACTTTAAGACTCGCCAAAGACTTAGGCGGCGTAGCATGAATTTGCGCCATGGCTTTTTTATCCTGCCCACTCCAAAAACCACCACTGTAAAGCATGGTATCGACATCGGTTTTTTCAGCAAAATCACGCTGGGTATAAACCCCATGTAAATTTGTCAAAATCGACGAATCTTCAGCCAATAACACCTTTAAGGTCGCAAGGTTTTCACGCAAAACATCACCAGATATGTCCCAACGTGCTGCTTGGTCGGGGGTTAATGTTTTAGCAGGTGCAAGAACCGGGCTTTTATTAATATGCACTTCTTTTAAACCTAAGCGTTCAATGCCTTCAGGCAAATCCGCTTGCTTTGAAAATAAGCGCTGCTGCATTTGCTCAATCGTTAAGCCTGCCAAGCTTTTTGGGTCGGTTGAAAGATCAAAGGCAATGAAAGAATTTTTATTGGTTGGATGCCAGCAAATAGGCACCACAATCGCCATACAACCGCGATCAACGCCGTACATTCCAGAGACATGCACCAGCGGTTTATGATGATCAATATCCACCAGCGACGCCAATTTATGCTTAATACGATGCTCAAATAGATAACGGTATAACTTAGGCTGTTTTTCTAATAGCAACTTAGCGATGGCGATCGTTGCACGCACATCGACCACCGCATCGTGAGCTTTACCCAGATCAATACCATTGGCTGCGGTTAAATCTTCTAAGCGGAAGCTCACGTTACCTTCAGCATTTTTAGGCCAGTTAATGCCTTCAGGGCGCAAGGCATAAGCGCAGCGCATAACATCTAGAATATCCCAGCGCGAGTTGCCGTTTTGCCATTCTCGGGCATAAGAATCGTAGAAGTTTCGGTACAAGGTATAACGAGTAACTTCATCATCAAAACGAATGCTGTTATAGCCCGCGGTACAGGTTTCTGGCACAGAAAGAATTTGATTGATTTGATCGATAAACTCATTTTCTGGCAGACCGTCTTGCAAGCATTGCTGAGGCGTAATACCGGTAATCATTAGAGCTTGAGGATGCGGTAAATAATCGGGACTGGGCCTGCAGAAAAACTGTACAGGCTCATCGATTTCGTTGAGATTTTCGTCGGTGCGAATACCGGCGAATTGTGCAGGCCGATCAAAAGATGGATCGGCTCCAAAGGTTTCGTAATCGTACCAAAGAATAGACTGACTCATTTCACCTGCTTTTTATTAAGGGGCTAAAACCAAAGGAGATGATAAGGTTTTACCTAGCGTAAAGAATCCATGAGCATCTCGAGAAGTTTGAATAGGTAACTCTTCCATCGGCATATGGCCAACACCTTCATACACAATCGATTGTGAATTAGGTAATGCTTGCTCGAATTGCTTCATAACCTCTAATGGTACCCACTCATCTTGATCGCCCCACATCAATAACGTTGGGGTTTTAACTTCTTTCACTCGATCACCGAGGTGTGGGTTTTTAGTTTGCTCTTTCATTGTGCGAAATACGCTCACTAATGCTTCGCGATTGCCTTGACGCATCGTCAAATCAAAATAGCGCTGCTGAAGTGCATCAGTCACCTTGTCATCATCACCAAAGGCAGCGTTCACATTCATATTCACAATGAATTTAGGCATCATAAAACCTGCCATTTCACCAATAACCGGAAGTGCAGCAAAACTCATAATAAACGGCATATCTTGAGGAAAGCCTGCCGCATCTAACAATACCATTTTCTTCACTCGATCCGGGCGGTGCAGCGCGTAATTCCAGGCAACATATCCACCCAAAGAATTACCGGCTAAATAGATATCATCAATACTCAATTTATTAAGAAACTTTTCTAACTTATCGATCATGTAAGGTATTTCGTAACTTTCAGTACTCGGATCACTGCCAGTCAAACCATGGCCAGGTAAATCGATGCGGATAATTCGATAATATGGCACTAAACGATCAACCCAATCATCCCAAGTATGCAAAGAAGAGGCAACACCGTGTAATAAAACTAAGGTTGGGCCTGTGCCTTCGTCACGATAATGAATAATTAAATCATCAACCGCGAGAAACTTAGAGGTATCATCGGTATATTTTTCCGTCAACTGTGCCAGCGGATAAGCCGACATGCCCATCGACGCACAACCGTTCAAAGCCAATAAGGCAGGAATTAGAACAAATTTAAGCCACTTCATTGAGTGTATCCTTGTTATAGTTATTTAGTTATAGGATGGTGAGCTATAGAATCGCAATTTTACCACAGCATTTGCTCTAACCCAATTCTATGATGACCAAATTAGTAGTAGAATAGAGCTAATTTACATTTCAGCCTTTTGAGCATTAGTTTCAGGACGAATTACATGGCGTTATTAGAAAATCTTTTTAAACCTTCTTTCTTAAAACCGAAGTGGCAGCACAAAGATCCAACGGTTCGCAAACTTGCTCTAGCGAAGCTACATGACGAGAAAGTTTTGGCTCAAATTGCAGAGCAAGATAGCGACCTAAGTGTTCGTTCTTCTGCGCTTGCTAAGATTAAAGCACCACAACATTTGGCCCTATTCTTAGTCTGTGAAAATACCCAATTGCGCCAGCAAGCACAGCAGCAACATCTTGTTCAATTATTACCCAATAAAAATATCAGCGATTTAGCGGCCATCAAAAATGATAATGATTTGGTCAATATCGCTACCTATACTCAAGATGATGAGTTGCGCTTGGCCGCGATTAATAAGTTAGGCAGCGAAAGTATTCGCTTGGATATTGCAAGCAACAACCCTGTTTCCAAAGTACGCTTGGCGGCGGCGAAAGGCTTAGATAAAAGCGAATCATTACAGACGTTGATGCACATCGCGCAAGGAAAAGACAAAGCCCTTTATCGCTTTTGCAAAGATCAGCTAGCCACCAGTAAAACTGCTGAAGATAATGCTAAGTTACTCCAAGAAAAAATAGCCACTGCCATTACCAGCGCACAACAACTGAGTAAAAGCGCCTATTCTCCTGAATATAATGGCCGCCTACAATTATTGAAACAAAATTGGTCCGCCCTAAGCGAGAAAGATCAACAGCAACAGCAAAGCTTTAATACCGCATTGGTTAAATGTGAAGACATTCTCGCTGAACACGTAGCTGAAGAAAAAGCTGAGCAAGATAAACTGATTGCTATTGCCAGCGCTAAAAAAAGCTTCATCATTTTATTAGCTCAGTTAAATACGCTGGAACTGAACGAAGAAAACTCTGAGTCATTCTCCGAACAGTTACAAGCGCTCGATCAAAGCTGGAAAGCGGCCAAAAACATCAGCAACCCTGATACAGTTCAAAACAAAACGTTTGAAAACACAATGCAAGCTTGGCTTGCTCTAGATAATACCCGCACACAATTAACAGAGCAAAAAGACGCTCTTGAAGCATTGATTGAACAAGCCTCACAGTTAGAAAAAACCAGTTTAAGCAAAAGCCAAAACCTACAAAAAGAGCTGACAAAAACGGTAAAACAGTTACCGTGGAAAACGCCAGCAGCACATATCAGCTTAGAGACCCCAGCACTATTAACTGAGTTGGATAACGTTTTACAAAACGTCATCAAGCACAATCAAAACTTAAGTGCTCACGAAGCGGATAGTTCGAAGCAACTTGCTCAACGTTTAACTGAACTTGAAAATAATATTGATGAAGGCCATTTAAAAGACGCCAACAAAACGCATCAGTATGTTGTGCAAGCGATGAAAAAAATCAGCCAGCAAGAAGCTAAAAAATTCCAGCGCCAATACCAAAATTTAACCGCGAAATTAACTGAGATTCGCGATTGGCAGGGCTACGCAGCAACGCCTAAAAAAGAAGCGCTGTGCGTTAGCATGGAAAATTTAGTTGGCAGCGAAATAGACCCTGCGTTATTAGCTGAGAAAATCCATAGCTTCCAAGAAGAGTGGAAAGCGATTGGCCCCATTGCGCGTCAAGATGACAAGATATTGTGGAACAGATTCCGCAGTGCCGCTGACAAAGCGTATGAGCCTTGCAAAGCCTACTACGCCGATATGGCAAACCTTCGCCAACAAAACTTATTTAACCGCCAAGCACTTATCGCTCAACTAACGGATTACGAAGCCAGCATGGATTGGGACAGTGCCGATTGGAGCATTGTACAAAAAACCCTCGATGCCGCCCGCGAAACATTCCGCAGTTTCTCGCCGGTTGATCGTAATGAACACAAGAATAGTCAAGCGAGCCTGCAAGAAATAGCCGATAAAATTTATGCGCATATCCAAGAAGAATACCAGCGTAATATAGAAGCCAAAGAAGTATTAATTAACCAAGCCAAATCACTGCAAGAGATTGAAGACTTAAGCCAAGCCATTGAGCAAAGTAAACAATTGCAATCTGATTGGAAAACCATTGGCATGACGCCCAATAAAGCCGATCAAAAATTATGGCAAGAGTTTCGTATCGCCTGTGATGCCGTATTCTCTCGTCGTGACGAACAGCGTCAGCAAAATAAGGTTCACATTGAAGCCAGTATTGAACAAGCTCAAGCGATCCTTATTAAAGCGGAAGCCGCAGCCCAAGAAAGTAATACTGAGAACAAAGAAGCGTTACAACTTTGCTTATCGGAATTTTCTGAATTATCTTTACCGAAAGCGCTTTATGCAAAATTGCGCAAACGCTTGGCCGACGCTCAGCAGCAACAAGATGATTTAGTCTCGCACGCTAAAGTTGCTAAAAAACAACAAGCTTGGATTACGCTAACGGATAGATTATTAGCCATTAGCTTGAAGTCTAGCGATGCAGAGCAAGCCGCTACGCTATACAAGGCCGACGAAGCTGACCTTAAATTGCCACAAGGCATTGATAAGTCACAATTTGAAAGCAAGTGGAATGAAGCGCCTGCAGAAATGAGCAATACCGATGAATTACGTGATGCTTGTATCGCGCTAGAGATTGCAGCTGAACTGCAATCTCCTGCAGAAGACCAACAAGCTCGTATGGCATATCAAGTACAGCGCTTGGCTCAAGGGTTAGGACAAGCAGGAAATTTGCAGCAGCAGATCAGCGACTCCGTTAACCAATGGTTAACACTAAATGCAGATCAAGCTTGGCAGCAGCGCTATAACCAAGCGTTATTGGCCGCCGCTAAGCAGCTTTAGAGATTTCTAAAACTTGATTGATGTACTTAGCGATAATACGCTAAGTACATTTAACACGCCTTACGAATCACGTAAAAAAACACCCCTTCACGCTCCTCATCTAATACCAACTCGTGCCCTAAAAAACTGCAGAACTTAATAAAATCTCGACGGGTCGACGGGTCTGTCGCTTGTATCTCAACCGCCTCACCTACTTCCATTTTCCTGATTTCGTCATGCAGCATCATTACAGGTTCTGGGCAAAACAACCCCTTAGCATCCATCTGATGTTCAAACGTTACTTCCGACATAATCTAATTAATCCGCTTCTAAAAACTTAAACCATTGCCTACGAATGATAGGCATTAATATTTTTCTTATTGACCAGCATGGCCAACAAACCCATAACACACAAAAATACAGCAAAGTAATAATGCATAGTATAACCAAAATTAGCCGCGAAAAATCCCGCCAGACTGCTGGCAATTAACGTCGACAAAACAACCAAGCATGATTGTAATGCGTAATCAGAGCCTGCGCTGGACTCACGGCAACGATCCATCATTACCGTAAAGAGCGCCACTGTCGCCATGCCTCCGGTAACATGCTCAGCAATGATTAACGAATAAATTAACCTCCAATCCAAAGAGGTCAGTAATGAATACAACCCAATCGCAATCCCCTCTAAGCAAACAAATAACAGTAAAGCCTGCATTCGGCTCAATAACTTCAGTAATAAACCGCCTAATAAAGCACCCACCAATCCCGCTATAGTCCCCCATACCCCTAGAAGCTCTGCAAACTCAGGTAACGTCACACCCAAGTCAACCAAGTGAGGGCGAATCATGACCGTACCAAAGGCATCCCCCACTTTATAAGTCAGTAGCAAAAGTAACCACGCCGACGCGCCGGGTAAACGCAAGAAGCCCAGCCAATGATTAAATACAGGCTCTTTATCAACCTTAACGCGTGCAGGCTGCCAAAACCAAAGAGGTATCAAACCTAGAATCATCAATCCTGCAAGCGCCCAAAGCGTGCCTGCCCACCCCAATTGTGCAAATATGGCCAATAATAAACCACCGCCAATAATCATGCCTAAGCGATAACCCGCAACTTGCACACTATTGCCCAAGCCTCGCTGAGCAGGCGCAATATTTTCAACCGCCAACGCATCGGTCGCAATATCTTGAGTGACCACAAATACCGTTAATACCAGCAATGCACACGCAAGCCCTACCGCAGCTTGGCTGATCCAGAAATCTAAGGGGATAGAAGCAATAAAAATAAGAACGATTGCAGCCACAGCATTTGCAAAAACAATCCATGTTTTGCGAATGTGTCCATCAATACGGCCGCCGGTTAAGCGCTTTAACGGTTGGTAGTGATCCAACAGAGGTGCCCACAAGAACTTCAACACCCAAGGCAGCGATACTAAAGACATTAAGCCAATAGCTTCTAAACTCATACCCTGCTGGCGCAGCAATGTTGGTAGTGCTTGGCTAAAAAAGCCGTGAGGTAAACCTTGAGTTAAATATAGGGTTAAAAGAACCCACCACTTAAACATGAGACCGCCAATTATTCTGAGTTATATTGGCGGTATTAGAACCTGAAAGAAGCCATTATTGAAGGTGAAAATAAAAATAAACGCGTGAGCGCCATTTCATAAATGATGAAATAGCGCTATTCGATCATCTGCCGTAATCCTTGTACAAATACTTCGGGCGGCTGACCACCAGAAATCATATATTTTTCATCAATAATAAACGTCGGCACCGCCGTTACGCCCATCTGGCGCCATTGCTCTTGCAGTGCTCTCACATCTCCAGCGTACACCCCATCGGCCAACAATTTGCGGGCGAAATCTGCGTCTAAACCCACCTCGCCTACAATCTGTGCCAGCACCTCATCATCATGAACATCTCGTCCTTGTGTAAAGTAAGCCGTCAGTAATGCCATTTTTAACTCGGTTTGCAGATTAGAAGACTCACCTGCCCAATGCAAAAGCTGATGAGCCTTGAACGTATTAAGAATTCTTTGGCCTTCCGTAAAATTAAATTCAAAGCCCAGCTTCGCACCCAATTGCGTAATATGATCTCTATTCTGCTGACTCTGTTCTGGCGTGCTGCCGTATTTTTCAGCGATATGCTCACCCAATTCCTGACCTTGCTCAGACATATTGGGATTCAACTCAAACGGCTGCCAATGAATGTCCGCTTCCAACTCCCCTTCTAATTGCTTTAGTGCCTCGTTAAGGCCTTTGTAGCCGATGACACACCATGGACACATGACATCTGACACGATATCGATGCGTAGCTTTTTAATGCCTGATGTTTTAATGCCTGGCTTTTCAATGTCGGAGTTAGCAGAGATAGTCACTATTAAGAACCTATATTATTTATATACTCAGTAATTTATCTCACAATGAGCGCCATTTCACAACTGCATTGTCCTGATTAAAGCGTTACGAAATGTACTGACATTAATACAACTGAATACCGCTTATTCACACTATTTATTAGCACTATTAATTAGCACTATTAATTAGCACTATTTAAGAATATTTTCTCGCTCCCTATTGTTTTGGACTACGCTTCCTAGTGAGGCAGTCTAAAAAGTAGACTGTCGCAAAATAGACAAAAGTGTCGCATTCATATCGGAATAGCCTTTCATGAACATTGATCTAATGATTCTGGATAACAATCCCGTTTCAAGAAACTGCATTAGCGAAAAAATCCGTGCCATTAATAATATTGATGGCAAAGCTGATCATGATCGTGTCAATGATAATAACCCTCCTCAATCAATGTCGGCCAACAAACCAATCACCTTATCTATATACGACACCGATAACTTCCGCGATGCCGTCAATACCATCAATCGTCTAAAAATTGATATAGTCATCATAAACATCTCATCCATTGATATCGATAAATACAAAGAGGACTGTAAACAACTAAGAAGCATTTACTCTTTTTCTCCTATTGTTGCCCTATCGAATTCCGCTAAAGCACACGATTTAGAATATTTTGATTACATAGGGTTTGATGATGTTTTAGACATAGCAATCATCACCCCCAACATATTATGGAGGGTGATCACATCGGCTATTCAGAGGTCAAAAAATTATCATTCATTCCATACATCTAACCAAAGGAAACTAATCAGCAATAGTTTATTAAAACTTTTATTAGATAAAAAAAGCCTTATCAACGTGGCGGAGTCCTCTTGCCAGATAATAAATGCTAAAAACTCAAGTTCTAACTACAATTCTGCCAGCATTTATACGGTTCATGACGACAAGGTTGAATGCATTGCTCACTCTGGGGTAAAAGATTCTGAAGATACCGTCTTCGAATTTCAAAAGAAAATATATTCATTAAAACATTCTGGCGAGTTTACTGATGACTTCAAATATATTAGAAGAGATCTTGATAATAGAACAAGGTTCACTATCCCACTAAAAAATAAAAATACCATTTTCGCATTTTTAAAAATAGAAACCGAGCATGGCATTGTTCATCCATCAGAAGAACTTCGCTATTATAAAGACATGTCAAAAACGCTGTCCGACATTTTTATTTTAGCTCAAGAACGGGAGCGTTTTGAGCAAGTCTATCGACAAAACATTCGTCTTATTAATGAAATGAGTTCAGCAGCCATTGGGATTGATAAATTCGACTCAGTCACCCATTGGAATCATCAAGCTGAAATTTACTTTGGTATTAGCAGTGCTGATGCCATTGGTAAAAGACTATTCGGATTAAAAATAGAATGTGATTGGCCTGTTTTAATTTCAAAGTTATACGATAGTTTAAATGACAATGTAACTTCCGATAGATTTGATATCAGTTATAAAAAAAATGGCTCAGAAGAAGATCGAATCCTATCTATTGCTATCACGCCGTTCTCGGAATCCAATGGTTCATTCACGGGCTACTTACTATTAATAGATGATATTACTGAGAAGAAACACTTAGAGAAAAGGCATCAGCAATCGATGTACCTAGAATCGATTGGTCAATTATCGGCAGGTATAGCACACGAAATAAATACACCCATGCAATACATCAGTGACAACTTGAGTTTCCTAAGAGATTCTTTTAATGATACTGCTAGAGCGCTGAAAGATATTAAAAAATCTCTATTAAGTAAAACTTTGGATGAAGATAAACTCAATGCTATTTTCGAAAAAGCTGATTTTGAATACCTTAGCGAAGAACTTCCGTTAGCGTTTAGTCAAACAACCGAAGGGGTTAATAGAGTTTGTACTATCGTAAAAGCAATGAAGGAATACTCTCATCCAAATTCAGAAGAAAAAGTCGCGACCAATATCAATAGTTGCATTGAAAGTACCATCATTATCTCTAAACATACCTGGAAGTATCATTCAGATATGGAAGTCAACTTAGATCCTGATTTGAAAGATATCATGTGCCACCCAGGGCCCTTTAACGAAGTCATTTTGAACATCATTGTCAACGCAGCCGATGCCATCAAAGACCGTATTGGAAAAGATGCTTCGATAGAGAAAGGGAAAATAAAAATACAAACACTGGGCAAAGAAAATTTCGCTGAGATTAGAATTTCTGATACTGGTGGAGGCATCCCACAATCGATTCAGGAAAAGATATTTGATCCATTCTTCACCACCAAAGCCATCGGAAAAGGGACAGGACAAGGACTCGCACTTTCTTACAGCATTATAAAAGAACGCCACAAGGGTGAGTTAAGTTTCGAAACGGTTCCTGGTGAAAGCACCACTTTTATTTTGCAACTCCCCTATAAATAACCTAACGACAAGGAAAGTGCCGTGAGTATTCCAGAAAAAATATTATTTGTTGATGACGAACCTGATATTCTAAGTTCCTTTAAACGACAGTTTAGAAAAAAGGCTCATATATCAACCGCTACCAGCGGCCAAGAAGCATTGGCGTTAATTGATAGCGAAGACGAGTTTGCCGTCATCGTGTCTGATATGCGCATGCCTAGCATGGATGGTGCTGAATTTTTAGAAAAAGCTAAGAGAAAATCTCCTAATAGCATTAGAATATTATTAACGGGCCAAACCGATCTAAACTCAGCGATCGCCGCCATCAACAAGGGACAAATATTTAGCTTTTTAAGCAAGCCATGTCCGCCAGAGGTACTACAAGATACCTTAAAAAGTGCTATCCGCCAGTATCGGCTAATCAATAGCGAAAAAGATTTATTACAAAATACCGTAAAGGGATCTATCGAGCTACTGAGCGAGTTGTTGGCTATGGTAAAGCCCAATGTTTTTAGTAACTTTAATCGTATAAAAAAATACATCCGTCACATGGCACTTGAACTTGGCGAAGTAGATACTTGGGATTTTGAAGTTGCCTGCATGCTGTACAGTTTAGGCTACCTTACCCTGCCGGAAGAGCTGATAGAAAAAGCATTGAATCCCAATAGTGAACTAACGTCGCATGAAAAATTGGTACTGCAAGATATTCCCTTAATCAGCAGTAAATTGATCAATCATATTCCCCGTTTAGAAAGCATTGCCGAAATGGTCAGATTATCCGATAAGGTAAATCATTTAATTCATAAAGATGCCGGAGCTATTGAGGGCAGAATATTGTTGGGCGCAGACATGCTAAAAATAGCACTGCATTTCGACCATCTATTAGAGTCGGGACACAACCACAAATCAGCCATTGATCTATTAAGAAAAGATGAGGATGTGAATCAAGAGTTGGTCGAAAAACTATCCAGTATTCAAATCGGCCATGAAGATAATATGATTACCGTCAACGTCGATAATTTATTACCCGGCATGGTATTGCAAGAGGCTATGATAACCGACAATAACTCAACGTTGCTGGCCAAAGGCACAGAGCTTACCGAAGCGTTATTGGTTAGAATTAAGCTGTATACCAAAAACCAAAAGATTAGCCGTCCGATTCAAATTATCGCGTCAGATTAACATACAGACGCGGTAATTCTTTGGGCAGTTGAGCAGGATCTTTAATCACGACAAAACCATTTTTACCAAAGAGATGAGGCAAATATTCATCGGCTTCTTCATCAATGGTCACACAAAAAGGCTGTAATCCCGCTTGCCTGGCTTCGATAATTGCCATGCGTGTATCTTCTACGCCATAACGGCCTTCGTACAAATCCAAATCGTTTGGTTTACCATCAGTAATAATCATCAGCACGCGCTGCTGACTTTTCTCCGCCGAGAGAATTTTAATCGACTGACGAATCGCAGCGCCCATACGAGTATAATAACCGGGCTTTAAATTTTGTATGCGCCCTCGAATATTAGCGCTGTAGCGTTCGTTAAAGTTTTTAATCATATTAAAGCGCACATGCTCACGCTTTAACGAAGAAAACCCATACACCGAAAACCGATCTCCGGTCGCCGCCAAGGCTTCACACAATAACTGCAAACTGTCTTGCACCACATCGATAACGCGTTGCTTATTATTGATATACGCATCGGTCGATAGTGATAGATCGGCCAAAATCAAACAGGATAAGTCTCGCGTTTGATTATTAAAAGAACGATAAAAACCTTGCTCACCGCCACTCACACTTGAGCCACCAATGCCGGCTTTTGTATCCGCCATAAAATGCATCCAGCTGTCTAAATCCAACTCATCACCATCTTGCTGGCGATTCAACCACTGACGAACCGGTTTTAAACCTGAAAACTGTCGACGTAACTTGGCGGCGTCGGCAACTAAATGAGCGGGCAACATACCATAAGTTGGGGCAGTAGATTCTTCACCCAAGCCCAGAAGCTCAACTTCAGTTTTATCCAATTCATTAATCATCGGCTGCAAACAACAAAAATCTTGCTGATAACCTTGCTTACGATAATCCCACTCAGGTAATAAAATACCATCACCTAAACGTAAGTCATCATGCTCACTAGAGGGTAAATCCAAGTCAAACTTAATACTCGAAGACGCCGCTTGTCGGTTTTTAGAAACACTGATCACATCAAGATCATCAGCAACACTTTCAGCATCTTCTTCATCAGTATCATCCCCTGCTCGATCTACAGGTACGAATTCGCTGAAGCTGAATAAGTTCTCTAAACGAAAAACCATTAATCCCGTATTTTTTTCGTAATTCTCAACTCGTTCGGCTTTTTTTCGCTTACCTTTCTTCTTATTACTCGCCCCTTTTGAATGTTCATCAGCGTCGCCTACCGACTGCTCGCCTGCTTCACAGACACTCATATTACCTGGATATAACCATAGATAAACAGGACAAGGCGCAAACTCAGCGCTGGGAAATACATCAATACTACCGGGCTCTAATAAAGCCTGACGGATAGCACATTCTTGTTCACCCGCCGCAGGAGTTAAACTATCAATCGTCGGACGAATGATAATAAATGCATCTACCAATTGTTTATAAATCGATGCCATGCCGGGATAAGTAGCTAAGACTTTAAGTGTGAGAGCTTGATTATCAACGAACCAATTATTAAACCCGTCAGCCTGTTGCGCCGCCAATGCGACTAGCCAAAGGTAAAGATATTTGTTGAGTGTCGCCGTCGGGAAAAGGCTTAATTCTTCGGGTAAATGCAGGGCTTCTTGATCGCGCCAAGCCAGTTCAACTTGCTCATGAGTACCGGCAATTTTTTGTAAAAAACTACGGCGCATATAATAATCACGCGGTGTGGCAGCATCAATGCGCAAACCTGCCTCACCCCCTAGCGCACGAAACAATACACCAATTTCAAAACCTTGATCTTGCAATCGTAC
>Ga0209305_1000713_pt1 | contig 23238 bp, 5 predicted proteins | sample COGITO_mtgs_1103_FD_184792 | JGI IMG/M metagenome (GOLD analysis project Ga0209305, IMG submission 184792) | Pelagic marine microbial communities from North Sea - COGITO_mtgs_110321 (SPAdes) (version 2) | ecosystem: Environmental > Aquatic > Marine > Epipelagic ...
CGAAATTGGTCGTGGCAATATTTCAGTCGCGTCATCACCAAACGAACGGGACTAACTTTTTCCTCTTTTTCGGGAACTTATCGCCGAACTTTTCAATGTACCATTTCCAATAAGCTTTTGAACGAGGCGCCAGGTTCGCCACCGTCCACAACGCAAACGCGAAAAGCGCTCGCGATCTTGTCGCAAAGCTAAACGCGAACCATTGGATCATTTCGCCTAAATAGTTTGGACACGTGGAATATTTGAACAACCCTTCGTTCGGAATGACGTATCCTTTGTGCAACTCTCGTAACTTGGACAATCTGTTATCTGAGTCTACGTTGATGAACCAACCGATAAACGCCACTATCATCCACAACTGACCATCCAATGTTTCTAAATTTCTCGCCCCATTCCGGGCTAGCTCACAACCAACGAGCGTCGCGTTGACTAAGTTGAATAAGACGGCGCAAATGACCACCGAATACGTCGTCGGCGAGATATTTCGCGACGCCGGATAGATCACCGCTCGATTAAAATAGTGCGCGACGAACAAACCGACGGCGAATTTCGTGGACATTCGCATGTTGGGTTTTGGGCTCCTGTTAAACGGCCACGGAAGATACTTCCGCCACATTCGCTTCAAGAAACCAGGTTTCTTCTTCCCGAAATCGAACCAATCCCCGCCGTAAAAGAACGAATATACGAGCATAATTGGACTCACAATCTCTTGAAGGAACAACGACTGGTTTCCCGGCAACATCATCGCTTTACTCAAACTCGTGCTCAACTTTCCATACGGTAAACTCACGTAAAACAAAAAAGGAAATATGCACAAAACCGTCAACATCCATAGGTTAACAGCGTTTGTGAACAGTAACCGCTCGAATCCGCTTCGAAATTGAGAAAAACACAGAGTGAGAAAACCACTCGCTCGGTAAAAAATATCGATTCGACTGGAGTTTGCCAGCGTCGTGAATATGTTTTCCTCGGTGTCTTTTATGTCCATGATGCCGTCGCCGACGGATTTTAGCGTGTCCACCAAGGAGGACGGCGCGTTTCGCGATGCTTTCTTTTCATCTTTACCCTTCGCAGATGAAGAAGAAGTGGTATTCGTCGTCGTCCTATCCGGGAGAACACCGCCGACATCATTTGAGGAAGAATTAGAAGTCGGTAATGAAACTCTCGCTCTCTCTTTCAAGCGCATCAGTTCTTGCAACAATTCGTACTCCTCTCCGCTCACCTCGACGGTGCTTTTTCCTCCTTTCTTTTTGTTGAAGCTGCTCATCGTCGAGGATGCTCTCTTCTCTTCTCTTTCTTTCGTTTTTAGGGGTTTTTTGTGCCGCCATCTTGAAATTTGCTACATACAAAAATGTTTGAGAAGCAATTGCATCAGGCGTTGCTGCGCGCGGCGGGTTCGTTCCTGAGCTTCGACGAGGTCGTCGAGGAGGACGGGAACAACACGAGCAACGTATCGGCGTCTGTACTTTTCGGCGGCGGTCCGAAAATTACGCTACGAAACGTAAAGTTGCAACACGAGGAAGACATCGTCGATGGATATTTGGGACAGTTTTTACCGACACATATCGGCGTCGATGAAGCGAGAGTGGGCGAAGTTTGCGTTCGAATGTCTGCGACATCGATTGTCGGAATGCAACCAACAATCGATGTTTCCTTGAAAGGTGTGGATGTTGTTTTAAAGAAGCTCTCGAGAGAGGAGGAGACGCGCCGGCAAAACGAGAGACAGAAAAAGAGCGAGGAGAAAAGAGGGGAAGGAGGAGGAGGAGAACAGATAGAAAGTTCCAAAGACGAAGACGACGACGACGACTTTGGAGCAAGACTCGACCAGGCCGAGATGATTTGGCTTTGCAAAAACTTAGAAAACATTGATTTTACAGAGATTATGGAGAGTTTGTTTGTTAAAGATGGGAAGAAGACGTTCGCGAAGGATGACGACACTTATGTTGCGCGATTTTTGAAAACTCTACTCGCAAATGTTTCTGTGAGCATTTCCAATCTTCACATTCGATTCGAAGACAGTGTAACTGTGATTAATAAGGACAAAATGGGTGTAGGAATTGTGTGCGGAATTAAGTTGGATGCGTTGCTGTGCGAGTCCGTTAGTAGCATTGGAGATCACAAGAGGAAATATAATAGAGCCTCGCATGAAATCTGCAAGAAGACGACTATCACGAATCTTTCGGTGTATTTTGATGAATTAGGCACAAGCGATGACATGAATGAAGCAAATGTTTTAGAACCGTTATCTTTAGATTTGATATACGTGCAAAAAGTAAACGCGGATGCACTTGATAACGGTGGTACTCCCCGAGTTACTCTGAAGGTTAACGTGCACGACAACGCCGGTATCCGCGTGGGTCTACGTAAGCATCAATACGACAACTTTAACAGAGTTCTGGCGGCTCTTGGTCGCGAAAAAGAAATACGCCGGCCAACGGAACGTGTGAGAGAGAATCCTCGACTTTGGTGGAACTACGCTCGTCTAAGATTAGCACAGTGTAAAGCAACGAAAATACCGAAAACACCCCGATTGATGAAGATTAGTGCGAAAGAGGTGAGCGAAGCGCATCGGAAAAGACAGCGCTACATGGAGCTGAGTTCTCGGGTAAATGGAGCAGACGAAGAAGATGTCCTCGATGAACTATTCAAGATTGAAAAATCGCTGAGCTTTGAGGTTGCGTTAACTTGGCGTTGTATTGCTCAAGTTCATAGTTTACAAGAAGACGGAAATAAATGTAAGAATTGTGCGAACTCAGTCGTAGCAATCTCAAGAAAAGTTGCGTTGAACACAATAAAATGGAATAGAAAAGAAGAAGAGAAAGAAATAGAAAAGGAGGAAATGGCGAGTAATGAGGAGGTCTCAACTCTTTCGAGCGATGCTTTATGCCAATTGGATGATGTTCTGAAGGTTTGCAAAGATATCACTCATCCTCATCCTTCACAATGTTGGAAAGGTCCTGAATTCTCGGTATTTATATCATTTCAAAGCGTTTCCATATCGTTATTTCTTGGGGCGGAAGCGAGCAACCCCTTGCCAACAAAAACTATTTTAGAAAATTCAATATCGGTCAAAGTTTCCAACTTTGAATTCAGACTCGTAAAGCACGTCGATGACATGCAATCGTTTTTAAACGTTAGCGATATCGAATGTTACGATATTTCGGAACGTCCGATAATATCCAGATTGATGCCAAAACGAAGGGCGGCATGTGCCGATATTAAGTTTGCGCGCAAAGATTCTCGGTACTCACTCACAGGAAATGTCTCGAAGTTTATCATCAGGATAGATAAGGACACGATCACGCGCATAACATGTTTTATGGATGTTCCAGAAGACGTTCGCGAGGACTACTGTTCAAGAACAACATCAAATAATGAGACAAAGGCCAAAAATTTTGGCGAGAGAAGTGCGAACGAAACTGAAAAATCATCTGGTTTGGAAATGTTTGAAACTATTAGCGTAGTTGTCGATGCTCCGATTATACGCATTGATGCACGAAAAGAAAACACTTTAATCATTGATTTAGGTACTATCTCCGTTCATAGGTCGAAAGTAAAAGATTTGAATGTCTTACATTCGATCGAAATCGGCATATCTGGATTATCAGCAAAAATTTTAGACGAAAACGCCGATAAAAACACAGTTTTTCATATCTTGAACGAGGTTGAGGACTTAATTATTTCCTACACGGGGACTCAAAGTCCAGGAATGAAGATTGCATCTTCGCCAAAAATACTTTCCGTTGATGCAAGGAAAGATTTATGTGTGAGTATGTCACCGTGTCGTTTAATGACGATACTCGCAATTGCGGATGAGTTTTTACCCTACAGCAACAGTGGTGAAAAGGATTTGAGAATAGAAGAATCAAAAAATGTCGAGTATGAATACGATTCCAATACACGAGTAGTTCAATCAGAACATCATGTTTATATTCAACAAAGCTTAGGCATAAAATTACTAGGGCAGCCAATGGGATTGACAAAGTATAAAAAGGAAAGAGATGATGATGGCACTGACGGCATAGAGAGAGGAGGCGTAGATCGGCCTACAACATCTGCTGCTATACACAGTGAAGTAGAGATTTTAGAGATAGTAATTGACGGGGGACAGATACATCAAACCAATTCGAATGTAGACTCAGGTACAGAGATAAAATGCGAAAGATGCTTAGAAATTAAGGATTTGCTCCGAGGCGGTAGTTTCCTATCGTTCAAAAACGAAAATCTAACGGAAGAGAAGGATGATGAAGAAGACACGTTCGTACATGCGAGAATTTCAGAAATTGCAATTTCGTTGTACACTCGATCACCACGTTCGCCTTATTGGAGCGATATCTATACCGAAATGGTACTATCAGGTCCTTCGATGATAGCAAATTTGTCACGTCCGACGTTGGGCTCATTTTGGCGTGCGCTAGACGAAATATATGTCCTACTCGACCGAAACATACAGGCTGACGAAGCTGTTGGTCGATTGGATAATTGGCAATCGCTTGACGTCAACTCCTCTGTGACAAATTTTAAGTTGACTATATGTACGAACAGTCTTGAACTAAATGCCGTGCTTGAAGAAGAGGATTGGTGCAAGAGTGACGGAAAGAAGGAAGCGTTCAATATAATTTCAGGAGTTGGAACGCAAATTGAAATTATGAATCTCAATACCGGTTTGAACGTTGAGTGCGCATTACCAGACTTGATGATGGAAGATTTAACAATCGATCCGAGCCACAGATATCGACACTTCGTGAACTCCCGAAAGCGAGATGGTGCCTCGTTCGCGAGGCTTGCGTACAAGAATTTTGATTATCGACAGGAAAGCGTATATCCAGGTTACGATCAAATACTTATACTCAATATGGATAATGCTGAGGTAACATTTTTGATGCGATTCTTTTATTATCACGTTCTAGGATTCTTCTCTGGCTTCTTACCAGATTATATCCCCATTGAAAGTTTGCCTTCAGCTTTGCAAGAAGCCGCGAGAATAGAACGCGATCAGTGGTTGAGGGTCGGCACTTTTGCATACGATGTTTCCATAACTAATTCTTCTACGATTTTACCCCGGAGCACATCGGCAACGTCCGAATGTATTTTAGTAGACTCCAAACGAGTACATGTTTATAATCAATTCAAATGGGAACATGGAACCTCCCATTTAGATGCGGAGGCAATTTTGATGGATAAGATGACGATTGACATTCATGACTTTTCCATGGCAATGTCTGATGTACACAACAAGGGATCTCTGGTGTTTGGTGAAAACATAGTGCTCAGTAACCAGTCGTTTCTTCGTCATATTCGACCGATGGAAACCCTCACAATTACAATCGCTGGCCCGACGTGGGATCCTCACGATAGCAAATGTGGCAGCGAAATCGAGATCTCGACCGAAGGGGTTTTTGCTTTAGAGCTTGACAATTATGAATTCAGTGTCTTGTGTAATGTAATTGGAACGAACTTTGGAGAAGAAAGCTGGGAAATCCAAACTTTGTTTAGCTATCGCGAAGATTTGGAATGGAAAAATCCAAAAACTTCTCCTTTGACAAAGTCTTTAGGGCAAAGGATTATAGTTACGTTACCGTATACGGTTCTGAGACTGTGGAATGCCCCACGCTCCAATCGCTCGAAACCGCTATCAGAGATACACATGGGAAATCTTTACGTGAACTATTATTCGCACAGAAATTATATTGATTATGGCTTGAATATATCTTTATGCGATTTAAAGATTCGAGATAAGCGGATTGGAACCGGGAAAGGTCACTTTGAGATGATACAAAAAGGTTTCAATTTTGATGAATCCAATGTAAACCAGGATGAACGGAACCTGACTTTTTTGCACCTCGACGTTGAAAGCGTTCGTAATGAAACAAATATTGAAATGAACTTGCACTCACGTTGCTGTGTAAAAGTCGATCCATTATTCTTTAGCGAACTTGCCTTGTTCTTTTCTTTCTCAGAGAGTGAAATTGTTGACGAGTTGACGAAAGAAATAATTCGAATGTCTCCCTTAGAAAAGCGTCTCAACGCCGACGTTCAATTTGATAAAAATCGTAGCGATAACGGGCTTATAAAGTTGAGAGAAGATTTGAATTTGAACAGCGGAAGAAGAATCTTAGCCGATGGGCCCCTGTTTTTCTCAAACCAGTGCATCTTGGATGGAGATGGATATACAATAAGACTTCCAAATCGGCAAAGTACTCGCGGTGATCAAATTCCGTTAATTATTCTTGGAAGGAACAAAATTCTCACGTTCAAGAATTGCACGATTGAGATACCGCTACCAGATATGACAGTGAATGAGCGGTTAGAGCAAATAAACATTGGAGACTACGTTTCGTTCGGATCCAATTCGAAAATTGTTCTGGATGAATCGGCTCGGATCGTGAAGACAAATATGAAGAACCTCATTCAAGGCACCTCGATACGGACAACCAGCAATGCAACCCCTGCTGACCAATCATCTCTCCGCGCACGTGTACGGATAAGTTCACTTGAATTGTTGATTTTCGATGTTGGACAGCACGCCGCAGATGGAAAGATTGCTGCATCTGAATATATTTCGTTGAAGACGGGTGTAGATCTTTCATATGCCAGCTTACCTTTGCTCAAAGTTTTAGACCAAAAGGGGCGCACAGAGGTTGCTTTATATATCACGAATCTTGAAGCATTTTTCTGCGATGCAAATAATCGCGCGTGTTTCGATAGACTGCTTCATAAGACTAACATAGATTTTACATACAAAGAGGCCTCGAATGGAAGTATTCAGCTTGATGGAAATGTTTCAGAAGTGGACATTCACCTGAACACGGTCACTCTTCAGAATGTTTTAGAAAACGCAACAAAAATTTCAAATTCCATCCAAGCTGTCTCGGCTTCATTTGGAGCATCAGTTGCCCCTTGCGGGGCTTTTGAATATATTTGTGCATCGAGAGCAGCTGGCTTAAAATTTTTCCGCGTTATCCCTCCACGTGGTTACGCTAGTCTGGGTGACGTTTTGATATTTGCGCATCAACATTCTCCATCGACATCCGTCATTGCGATAAATGCTGCTAGTAACGTATGCACCGCACCAACTGGATTCATAAAAGTTTGGGAGTCTAAATCGAACGATTGTGTCGCATGGTGGCCCGTCCCCAAGGAAGGATTCATCGCGATGGGATGTGTAGTGACAGCGTCCAAAGATAAAATGCCCAATACAGAAAATTATCGATGCGTGCGACAAGAGATTCTGACAGAAAGTACTTTCAGAGATTGTGTATACAGTGGTGGCACAGATGCGGAGCAGCTCTGGACAGTAGACAATTCGTCTCAAACATTCTTTGCAGGACAGTGGCAAAATGTTGGGAACACGGGTAAGAGTTTGAGACCTGCGGCACTGCGCGATCCTCTCCTACCTATTCACGTAGAGACATCGCTGATTGATAAACATCAACACGAATCGCCGCAGACCAGTTGGGACATTAGCCCAAAAAGAGTGGGTAGGTCACATGTGAACGACGATTCGCTCTTGTTAAATTCACCCCAATCCACATATGGAAATATTTATGACGGCAGTGATGACGGCGTTGAAAAAAATGAAGATATGAATACATCAATATCTGTGTTAATTCCGAACGTGCACCTCGAATTATTCGTCAGGGAAGCCAAACGGCCGTTTGCATCAGTTGCCATCGATTCTATAAGACTAGGTATAACAGGTGACGAAGATGGCGAAGAAGTATCGGAGCATGGAGAGGAAAATTTGTTACATGGGGCGCTCTCATCAAACCTCTCGGTATATTTCTATAATCCGATCGTTTCTTCGTGGGAACCTATTTTGCAAAGATTTAAAATTGAAGGTGAATATTCGAACAATAAGAGAAAGATGATTGAAGAGCACAATCTCACAATTCCGTTGCCGATTTGCTGTGACGTGCACAGCTCTTTTGGTGAAAATTTATCATCTTTCCTGCAGTATGATGTCAATATGGTGGATCCTTCGTTATCTTCCAAGTACTTTAATAAAGATGTCAATTCTCTGATATCGAATAATTTGGTCTTTCCAGTCTTTGTTCGAACGGAATACCCTAGTCGTTTGGTTCACAAGGTCGATCCAGGCGAGTCGTTCAAGATTGCTGACGCTTCCGAGAAACTTGAATATCCCAATCCACCTCACAAGGGCATAGAAAACAATAACGAACGCGCATGGAGACACTATCCAGAACGGAGCAAGTGTCACTTAACACTACATCTCGACTCTTGTAAATTTGCTTCAGAGGTTGTTGAGTTGTCTTCATCAGTCCCGGAGTTGCAGTGCTCTGTTCGAATATACTCTCATAACGATAAAGTGGATCAGGATAGATCATTGTTGCAATCGAGTAGATGCCGAACCAGACCACTAACATCGACAATTTCAATTTCAAAAGGTAATGGGGAAATAGAAAGATGGTATAAGTGGGACGAATGCTTTTCGTTAAGTATTCCACTTGACGCAGACCCCAACAGTTGCCTGCTCGGAGTGACCGTCATTGATTTACGAGGCTCCGGCGGCGCGGGTTCGCCGCTTTCTGAGTCTGTAATATCAACAGCAGCATTGCTCAACTCTTCAAGCTCTGGCGACTTGTTTCCATTATTATGTGAGGGTTTAGAACCTTGCATTGTAAAATGCTCAGCTCGACTTGTTTTTGCAAAGGTTAGAGGGCAAGTAGGAAACCTTCTCAAGACAAAATCCTCCCTCAGTCGTAAAGGCAAAAATATGCCATCTATTTCAATGTTTGAATCTGGGCCGTGGCATAAGTTGCGACCTAGAAAAGATGTACTGATGAAAAGTGATAGTGCGCGAACTGATTCTAGCAGCGTGGAAGTTCTGTTTTTTGAGAACAGGAGTTTTACAATGACGACTTCGGCTGATATTTCAGGTTCGCTCGAGTATTCTCTCAGTCCGAGAGTTCAGCTTCGTAACACGACAGAGTTGCCGATTGAAGTTCTCATAGCTCCAAAAGAGATGGATCCCCACGACGCATCGGAGCACATTCTAGCGTTCGATAATCAGCCCACTTCCGATCTATTCATAATGAAGAGGCTTATCAAACCAGGAGAGCTCCTACCATTGCCGTATTCCACCATTGGACCCGACGCCCGTTCAAGCATCCATATGAGGGTTCACAGCCTCTCGTCCCCTTCCTCCTGGGGCAGTTTGGTTAAAGATACAAACAAATTTGTCCCAAAAATTCTCTCATACGAGGAAATTTTGGGATGTAGAGCTTTGAGTTCAGGAATGGAAGGACACGAAATACTCCTATGTGATGGGTCTGGCCAGACTTCGTGGTTTCTTTGCGTTGAAACAATCAGACTTAGTGTACAAGGAAATTATTCTGAAGATAGATCGTCTTTCGATTGGACACTAATCATTAAAGCTCCTTTGAAAATTCGGAATACTTTAGGAGGTAGCTGCAAGATCTCCTTATATTCCTCTGAATTTGATCTGCCAAATATGAAAATGGATAAAGCCGCATTTGTCAAAGCGTTGGAATCAAATGAAAGCATTTCCATCTATAACATTCATCCTGGATTCCACACCGTGATCGCGATTCATTCATTACGTGGCGGATGGAAGATTTCTGACAATGGTCGATTTGCACCTGTTTCACCTTCAGCATTTGCGTCTAAAGTAGCAAGAAATGGAGGCATGAATTCTGTCAATGAAACATTTGAACTCGAAAGAAGAGACGGTTCAAAGTCTTACTTAAATGCAGTTGCTACTATAGTTGGACGATACATTGGAGATTCTAGCGAGAAAGATTCAAGTGCGAATCGTTTAGTCACAATATGCGCTTCTGTTATGATCGTTAATAGAACAGGAACTTTGTTAGCATATCGTGCAACATACAAAGACCGTGACGGTACCAGAACGTCTACTCAAAAAGGTGATGACAGGTCCGATGCCGATTTGAATTCGAGACTGAGCGATCCCGCAAGCAGCACCAATACGAGCAGAAAGAGAACCTTTGACTCTAGAAAGAAAAGTATCGATGGAAGATCTGATCGAGATGGCAATGTTACTTCTATGCGACGTATGCCAGTTGCTACCATGCATTCGCTCAAGACGACGCCGGTCACCTCGCTCGAACATATACATTGGACCCCAGGTGATCGCGATTATTCAACCTCAGAAATGCGAATTTCTTACGCATCGCCGACAGAAATAGATGAAGGTAGCACTTTGATGCTTGAATTTGGGATATCAAACAGCGACGACGCGAATTTTTTCACAAAAAATCTTGAAATGAGTCCGCCTGTCCTTGTTTCTGAGTTTGATTTGAGCAGGCCAGTTATAATTGAAGCGAACGGATTGGAAATATCAGGTCAAAACGTGACGTCAGTCTGTTTACCAGTATCTGTTCGATTTGAACGACAAAGTCTGCTCAGTAAAGTATCGAAAGAAGAGGGATTCTTTGACACGGAAATTTTTGGTCAAGCTGTGACAGTCATCGTGGAACCTGCTATTACTTTGATGAACAGAACTGGAGAGATTTTGGATATCACGGATTCTCCCGATGCTTCAGCGTGGAAATCTATTCCTGCGGATCACTCGAAGTGGGGAGTACCTTGGTCGTGGCGCCTATCCGACCCAGAGCAAAACTTGTTCGCAAAATTACATCGCAAGAATGGGGCATGGAGTTCAAAATTTAATATTGATAGAGATGACAAAAATACATTAAGTGTGCGCTTGCTCGATACAACTAGCTCAGAAGAGGGACAGAATATGCGAGTGAAGTCCTTGAACATTGATATTGAACGCGATTCTCTTCTCACGTGCACTTCTACTATCAATTTCACCGTGAGACGAAATCCAATCATTATTGAAAATACAAATAACGAGTACGTTTTGGCTTTCCGTGAAATACTATCTGACGGATTAGCACGAGTAGAAAACGATACTGACTTTAACAGAGCTTCGTTTCATGAAAATCTTCGTGCTGGTAGTGATTGGACTGAGGTCCAACCAAATGCTTCCATAGCTTTTGCGTGGTTAAATGATTCGGAGCCTGATCGAGCTATAGAAGCAAAGTTCATTCGTGTCGGAAATGTTCAGTCATCTACGAAGAGAGAAAGGCTTTTTGAAAAATTACCATCGCGCATATACAGGGCATTTGATAGCAAAGGCTTGACTGAGCTTCCCGGTCTCGCAGTGCCCATATTTGATTCTGGAGGTGAAGGTTACTGGGCTTTTGAAGCACTGAAAGATGGACTCTCTAACACAAATCAAGATGACTTTAAAAGCACTTTGCTTACTTTTGCTACCGTATCTTTCACACATGCAGATGATGTGAACAGAAAACCATCGAAGCTTAGGTTTGGGTCAGCGCTATCTAAAGATGATCTCCAAAATTTTGCTCAAACACGGGAGGAAGCTTTACAGAATGAAACTGAAAGAATGTTTTGCCCGATCACCGCAAAACGCTCTCGATATTCATTCTCTCTGAAAAACATAACTTTGAGTTTACTCGATAAACGCATCAACGAGATCCTGGTAGCTCACGTCGATGGATTTAGCATATCGCACGATCAGAAAGAAACTTTCACAGAAGCGGTGATTACAACCACTTCTGTACGATTAAAGAGTTTACAAATTGATGATATGACGCACAAAACAATATACCCGGTTCTTCTGCGTCGCATTGACAATGATGTTGCGCAGGATAATCTATTTTCAGCACGTATTCGAGTTCGGGAAGATCTACGCGATAAAATAATACACTATGACCGCGTAGAGTTGAATTTCACGCGCACGCCGATCCACGTGAATATCAATGAACCGTCGCTTTGGTCGGTCTTACTATTTTGTGACTATTTTGTCCCACGGAGTTCTTCAGGGACAAAATCTGCTAAGAGCAAAAGCGGTGAAGGCGTTGGTATTGACGACGTTTCAGTTGTCGTTGGAAATATCGATCGAACGATATACGTGCAGCACTTCTCGATTGACCCTATAACAGTCGCTTTTTCGTTTCGCGCAGCTGGTCTTGATCGAATTCGCCCGAGACGCGCGCAGGAGCTCATCCCTGGCATAGTTGGCTTTATTAACCTTTCCGAGTCTACGGTAAAATTAAAAGGTTTTGCGTTGCATCATCAACTTACGAAGCTCTCGACATTCAAATTAGACGTGGGCAAAGCGTACGGGAAGCAACTCTTGGGACAAATATTCAGAGTTTTATCAGGTATTAGCGGATTAGCATCCGTAGGACTTGGCTTGGGTAAAATATCCAACATCTTAGGTGGACATACAGCAATTGGCGTCGGGATGAATCTTCGGAAATCAATCTCCAAAGCAAGTCATTCGAAAATATACATGCAAGACGATAGACCCGAGGTTGACTACATAACTTTTACAACTGGTGCGATTGATGGTCTCACTTATTTTACGTTGAATGTTGTGAAAGGAGCTACTGGAATTCTTTATAAGCCTGTTCTCTATGGCTATCGCGATGGCGCTTCAGGTTTCTTCAAAGGTGTGAAAAAAGCCACGTTAGGAACGGTTTCCAAGCCAATTGCAGGCGCCGTTGGGTTTCTTGGACACATCACATTAGGAGTAGAAGGATCTATCACAAACGCACTTGCCGCTCTTGGAGTAAAGACAAAGAAGAAGCATGTGAAGAGAATTCGTCCCGCTCGTCTCCCATCCATGGATGGTGTATTGAGAGCGTATGACGAGCAGGATGGAACGGCGTCAATGTTGTGGAGAAAAATAAAGCAAAGACGTTTCGTTCGACATATTTCTGATGATGAGGATTTCGCGTGGGTCATAAATATTGATCATGATAACATTATCATCGCAACTAGTAGGCGTCTCTTCAAGATTGCAGTTAAAAAACACCGAAGCAAGAGAGCTTTAAGCATTGAGTGGGATTTGTTTTGGAAGTCAGTAAAATGCGTGGAAAGGAGTAGGGAAGGAGACTACGTTGACTTAATATATTCCAATAGCAGCTACCTGGATCAATGCCAGCGAATCAGCGTTCCCGTTATTTTACAAGATACGCTGAGCGATAAGATTCTCTTATCGTCGAGATTGTTCTCGAGTAAGAACGAAAAAAGTTCTTCTGAACCTCGAAGGTCCACAAAATCGTCGATCAGAAAGAGTCTCGAAAGAAAGCGGGGCAATTTCGCTGGTGAAGAAGAAGACGATAACCAGTCGTTTTCATATTCATCGACCTCGTCTTCCTCAGGGTTGAGCGACTACTCTGAACACTTAAATCTCTCGACCTCGTTTGATGATAGAATTAATACCACTGATAATCGAAAGCTCGGTAAAGCGTTCAAATTTAGCGACGGTTACAAGTGCGTTTACTCCTCTTCAAAGAGAAGATCGGCAGGATTCAGCGCCAATGCGCCAGAAGAAGAAAACGCACCGAAAATTTTCGGGATATTTAATCCAGTATCGGGAGGAAAGAAAATTACTTTTGGATCAATACTCCAAATAGGAACCAATGCGGCCCCGTCATCATCAATTCCTATGCCAGTGGTCAACAAAACAACAGTGACCGGGGAAGATTCAATTTTTGCATATCCCGTGAAATTTGAACTCGCAGGTAAAATAAAAGGATCGAATGTACGCTTCTTCTGGCCGGTACCACCGGAAGGTTACGTAGCTCTGGGAGTATACTCTGTTAGAGGCAAAAAAGCTCCAAGTAAGAGAAAAAGTGTTGTATGCATTCGCCAAGATTTAGCGAAACCGTTCAAAATCACGAAAAAAGGAAGCTCTGCGTTCCCTGAATACGTATTTGTAGAAAAAGCAGATTTTACATTGTGGAGAATTTTGAATACAGTCAATACGTTTACAATCGTCGATGGTCACGCGCCCTTGCCGCCAGAGGATGAAACATTTGCAGACTTCAAAAGATACGATCTGTGATTATGAAAAAGAACTATGATGAGTAGTGTTGTAAAGAAGAAGATGATGATTAGTTTACTACTAGCTTTTATTACTGATTAAAACTGCACGTAACCTCGTTCGCATGTTTTGTCCTCATCGTTTTTCTTCAATGAAACAAGTACACCATTCTGTCTTTGTAATGAAACAATTTACACAACAAATTACACCATTTCACACGAACCACAACTCATAACTTTCTGGAAACAAAAGCGCGAGGAAAAGAGAGAGAGAGAACGTTACCTTTGATATTCGGCGATTAATAATAATATTATTATTGAACTCCAAAATACGTACAAAATAAGAGATGTTTGTTGCACTTGTTGATGTTTGAATAACGAGAGAGAACGACGACGAGCAAACAACACGATGACGACGTTCAACAACAACGGCGTAACGACTTCTCTCAAGGATAAAAATCTGTTGAGATTTTTCCTTCTCGGCGTCGGGACTTTACTCCCGTTCAACGTGTTCATCACCGCGAAGAAGTATTTTGACGTGACTTTACTCAGACACGATGGTGGGGATGCCGCCGCGGCTGCGAGAAATGGCGAAGGATGGTTTACGTTTACGAAAGATTCGTTTGAAAATGCGTTTAGTTTTTCGTACACGATGGCAAACTTGGCGACGTTAATCGCGATGAATAGGATGCGGGTGTTTGATGCGGGCAGAAGAAAGGATGATGATCCAAGAAGAAGAAGAGAAGAAGATGTGAATGAGAAGAGTAAATTATACGACCGATTGACGACGTATCCACTCTTGGCGTGCGCTGTATGTTTCTTCGCGACGGCGTTACTGGCGTTGGATGAACACATAAAAGGTACATTTGTCGTCTCTTTCGCGACATTTAATTTAGTTTTGTTCGGTATTTTCACTGGTTTGGTGCAGTCCGGATCGTTTGCATTAGCCGCGACGCGAGAGAGAAAGTTTTCCACGTCGGTGGTGAGTGGGCAAGCGTTGAGCGGGGTGCTCGCGAGTTTCGTGGCGTTGACGTGTAGCGGGTTTAATTTCGCGGCTTTGTATTTTGGTTTGAGCGGATTGGCGTGTTTACTGTGCGCGAAAGGCGGGAGAGAGTTAGTCTTGGAGATGAAAAAGGAAAATATGACGTCAAATATGGGCGACGATAGTATTAATAGTGGGAACATTAGCACGCAGCAATACGCTCCAGTCGCGATACTCGAGGAGGACAAGGAGGAGGAGAAGAAGAAGAAGAAGAAGAAGGAATCGAATAATGCATTGTCTGAGAACGACTTGGAATTCAACGTCGAAGACGAAAGGTCAAACGCGCGACTCATGGGCGCTTCTACGATGTCGTCTTCTTCGAACGCAACAACAGAAGCGTCGGAAGGTACCGAAGGCGCCGCCGATGAGCCGCCGATTAAAAAAGAGACGTGGCTCTTTCGGTTCGCCGTGTTTCTCACGTTTACAGTCACGCTCACCGCGTTTCCCGCAATCACTTCGTCCATAGTCACTCGCGCGGAAATGAATAACAACAGCGGTAGCGATGATAGTAACGGTGCATCCACCGACGGCGACTACTGGACCTCCTTCCTCTTCCTCCTCTTCAATCTCGGCGACCTCGCCGGACGCGTTTTTGAAGGTTCCTCGTACGCTCACAGTCGAGGGCTACAAAACGTCACCGGCCAAGTCGCGTTCCGTCGAAGTCTGTATCGAATAGTATTCGTTCCTTTGCTCGCTTCGTGCAACGTGAATCGATCCGGCTGGCGCATCCCTCGAGTCTTCTCCTTCGACTCGTTTCCAATCCTCTTTGTATTCTTATTAGGATTCACCAACGGTTTCAACGCCGCATGCAGCATGGCGCTAGGACCGCAAACGCTCTCTTCTGACCACCATTCGCCGCGCTCAGACGAAATCGAAAACGAAGACATTGAAATAGAAAACCCACCGTCGTTGGTGTCCTCCTCTTTGACGACAGAAAGGACGAACGAGGACGAAGAAAAAGAAGATGTCGCGAAAAGCGAAGAAGGCGCGTTTCTCGGCACCATGCTCTCCGCTGGAATCGCCTTCGGAAGCGTCGTCAGTGTACTCGTCTGCGGGATTTTCACGAGTGGTGGGTATTTGTAAAACAGAAAGAACTTGAACATAAAGTTGTGTACTATTACTACTCATCTCCGTATTAGTATTTTCTGTTCTTTTTTCTCTCTTTTTCTTCTCAAAAACAGCCGCCAAGCCGCCAAAAATTCCTCTCAGGAACTTCGTTTACCCGAGCGTTTTCTCCAAACATACATCCAAAGAAACAAAGAAGAAGAACGCAGAGAGAGAGAGAGAGGTATAAAGATGGGATTCAACAACAAGAAGCGCAAGTCAAACCCGAGCGATGGTAATAACAACAACAACAAAAGAATCCAAAAGCGAGACTTTAAGAAATCCAATCGCTCAAATTCGTGGGACAAAGAACCCAAAGGGAAACGACCGGCAAGAGGAGGAGGCAAAAAGAACAACGGCGAAGGGAAATACGGCGCGACTGAATACGTCCGCGAAAACGAGCACTTCGAAGCGTACTACTCGGCGCAAAAGATATGCTCGTCCGACGAGGATTTTGCAAACTTGATGCGCGTTTTGAAAACGGATTTACCGAGCAGTTTTAGAATCAACGGGGTTGGGAACTTTGCCGCGCGGATCAAGCAACGAGTGAAAAACGAGTTCGCGACGTTATCCGGAGCAGGGTTGGAAGATATTAAACCACCGAAAGCGGTGGAGTGGTATCCAGACTCTGGGGCGTGGCAATTTAGTTACTCCAGGTTACAGTTACGATCCGTGCCGCAGTTGAAGTCGTTGCACGAGTTTCTCAAATCCGGCCAAGAGTTTGGTTCGATCACGAGGCAAGAAGTCGTGTCGATGATACCGACGCAGTTTTTGAAGGTTGAACCGCACCATAAGGTTTTGGACATGTGCGCTGCGCCTGGATCGAAAACGTTCCAAGTTTTAGAGGCGTTGCATAGGGATTTTGAGAGTTACGATCCGAGCTTTGGGAGTTTTCACGCGGACGCGGAGGGAGGAAAAGCAGAGTTGTCCGCAAAGATGCCGACTGGGTTTGTCGTCGCCAACGATGCTGATTTGAAGCGCTGTAATTTGTTGACGCACCAAACGAAACGCGCGAATTCGCCGTGCTTGTTGGTGACGAATCACGAGGGGCAGAACTTTCCTGTGATTAAAGGTGAACCCGGGAACGCTCAGGATGATTTTAAGTTTGATTCCATTTTGTGTGACGTGCCGTGTAGCGGAGATGGCACGATGCGGAAAGCGCCGGATATTTGGGCTCGATGGCACGGCGGCTTTGGAAATGGTCTGCACTCGCTGCAGATCAAAATCGCAAAGAGAGCCGCGCAGATTTTGAAAGTTGGAGGGAGGATGGTATATTCCACGTGTTCGTTGAACCCGATTGAAAACGAAGCCGTGGTGATGTCGCTGATGAAAGCGACGAACGGGGCGTTGACGTTGGTAGACGTGAGCAAAGAGTTACCGAACTTGAAACGATCGAACGGGTTGAGAGATTGGCAAGTTTGGGGGAAATCGAATCGTCGATGGAATTCGGCGGAGGAAGCGCACGAGAACAACGAAAAAGTTGTCGCGAGTTCCATGTTCCCGGATAAAGAGTTTTTAGATACCATCCCGATTGAAAATTGCGTGAGAATTTTACCGCACCACTCCGATACCGGTGGTTTCTTTGTCGCCGTTTTCGATAAGGTGAGAGAATTGGATCCGGAGATTGAGACGCAAATCGAAAACGAGGCGAACGGCAACGAGAGTAAAAAGTCGAAAACGAGAGAGTTTTCGAAATTTAAAGGTTTAGGCATGGCGGAAGTGAAGTGCCATTTCGAGTACCCGTCCTCGTCCTCGAATGGTGACTCTGGAGATCAAATTAAGCTCTCTTTAACCGTGGAACAGCCAAAACCGCCGAAAACGAAGTACTCTCGCGACCCGCAAGATGGTACGTTACTCTTCCTCAACGCGCACGGTCAAGACCAATCGAGACCGGGTAGGAAAGGGTTCGACGGGGTCGCGCCCGTGAATTCTCCGGACGTCGTCGATCCAATCAACGAAAAGTACGGCATTCACTCGCTTCAAATCGAGAAAAACTGTGTCACGAGAACCGCGGCAGGGAGCAAACCGAAACGCGTGTATTATGTCACTCCAAATTTACGACAGTACATCGCCGCCGATACGAGGGAAAGTTTACGCATAACCGCCATCGGTTTAAAAGTCTTCGAACGACAAAACTTAAACGACGATAAAGACTCTTACTTTGGCGCAGACTCGAAAGTTTTGAGCTCGTGCAACTACCGATTAAACCAAGACGGTTTATTCCTAACTTTGCCGTTCATGACAAAACAAGCGATCACGATCACCATCCCCGAACTCCTCCAAATCCTCAAACTGAGAGGTTTGGCGTTGGTTGAAAACGAACCGGTACCGGACGGTTCCAAATTCACTCCGCGACCGAGTTTCACCGACGCGGAAACTCGAAAACACGTCGAAAGTTGCTCCCAAGGCTCGCTCGTTTGTTTGCTCCGCGACGAGGACGTTCAGAAACTCAACTGCTCTCGATCCGAATTCGCAATCACGTGTTGGAAAGGCAAAACGAGCTTAAACTTGCTCGTTTCGAAAGTCGAAACCGAACACTTGCTCGAAAAGTTAAAAGCGCACACGAGAGATGTGAACGACGACGCATGAAAAGAAGACACAACAACACGTAAAAAAGAAGAAGAGTTAAAAGAGAGTGTTATCAAAGTTGTATACTTATTTTTACGAATATAATGAACGCTATTACATCACGATTTACTTCGCGTAAAATTCCCAATAACAGTAGAGGGAACACAACATCTCCACAAACAATTCACGCTTGAATCACGAATCATTATTAAAAACAAAAAAAAAACTGCTTTTGATGCCGCGATGAAAAAAGTGCATTTCAGGATGCCTCTGCGTCTCAAATTTCTATTCAAGTGCAAAAGATCTCATAAATATCTCAAGAAAAAACCGCTCTTTACGGGGAAGGAGGAAACACATTCTCTAATCACACAAAGAAGGTCACGAGGAGTGCAGAGAGACAGCGCGCGCACACACACGCGTAAACAAAGAGAGAGATATACCATGAGGCGATCGACGCGCGCGCACAGATCTTCCTCTGGAAAAGAAGAGGGAAAAGAAAAGAGGAATCTTGAGTCTCCTTTTCCAATCCGGAAACGGAGTGACGACACGTCGGAGTTTGAGGATGATTTTGTTGAGAAGAAGACTACGACGAAGAAGACGAAGAGGATGGGCGGTCACTCGGTCGCTGCGAACGAAGAAGCAAAGATCAAGACGAGATCATCGAAACAAAAAAAAGAGATCGTCGTCGTTCTCGAACGAGGAGGGACTGAAACAGCGGCAACGACGACGACGACGACGGATGATGGTGACGACGTTTCTCCCCAAAACGAGGAGGAGAAAAAGAAGTCAACGAAAACGACTGAGGAAAAGGAGAAAAAATTACGAATTTTACTGGTCGAGGACGACATCCCGACCTCCTTAATCATAACGTCCATGCTCACGCAAGCCGGAGCGATAGTGACGAACGCATCCAACGGGAAGCAAGCTTTAGAGCGATTACGAGATAACAATTATCACGAAAAGATTGATTTGATTCTAACGGACATCATGATGCCGGAGGTGGACGGCATCGAGTTGTGCTCGATTTTATCGAAGAATCCGAAATTGAAAGAGGTGCCGATAATTGTCATGTCGGTGAGCGATCATTTGGAAGCTACCGGGGAAGTTTTGGATGAGAGTAAAGCGCACGCGATTGGTGCGGAGGGGTTTTTGCAGAAACCGCTGAGTAAGGATGTGTGTAGGAGCATGGTCGGGACGCATCATAGGTTACCGTCGAACGGGAGTTCGTCGAGTTCGTCTTTACTGTTAACGACAACGACGAGGAATGGTGACGGTAAAAACGACAATAATAATAATAATAATAATAATAAGGATAATAATAAGGATAGTAATAATGATAACAACATCATCATCAACAACAACAGCGGTTCTGAGGAGAAAGGTTCGGGCGGCTCGGACGATCCATCGACTTTCAAACTCGCGGTGAAAGAATCTGGCGGTCTCGGAGTCCTCGACGAAGAAGGGACGAAGGAAATGGAAGAGATGAAAAAATCGAAAACGGCCGACCGTTGGACTCGAAATCAAATGCGAGATGCAGATTGCGGATCAGATGAAGGTTCTGGAGCCGGGGGTGGGAGAGAATCCTCCGGAAACGAAGAAGAAGGAGAAGAGGAGAAAAAGAAGAAAGAAGATTCGTCGGAAAAGGAGACCATGAAAACTACTACTACTACTACTGTTACTGCTCGAGAACTCGCGACGGCGCCAATGCAAGAAGAAGGACCAGGAACCTCGGCGCGAAGGACTTCAGACCTCGTGACGAATATATTGCACTCGGAACAAAAGAAACTCTTCTCGGGTTTGTCGGTGCAACTCGTGCGCGCACACGGCGGTCCAACGGCTGTTCTCGAACTCGCGTTACCGCCACATTCACACAATAAAGGCGAAGGTAGTAACAACGATGGTAACGAATATACGAACGATTCTGATCGCGTCAAATTACGCCGGTCTGAGTCGCGCTCGGCGTTTCAATCATTCATCAAACAAAACGAGAACAAAAACGTTGGCGTGGAAACGGTAGCGTTACCGATTGATCCGATGTCGATGGTTTTTCCCAATCTGAATGATGGCGCGAAAGCAGATATGACTCCGGATGGTAAGAAGAAGAGCGGAAAGAATGCGACGAAAGCAGCGCGTTCGAGATTATCAAAGAAAAGTACTTCACCGCAGGCGGCGATGACTGAAGCGAAAGATGTGGAAGCTGCGGAACTCTTGGTCCAGTACCAGATGCAACAACAACAACAACAAGAACAAGAACAACAAGAACAAGAACAACAAGAACAAGAACAACAACAACAACAACAGCAGCAGCAGTACCAGATGCAAATGCAACAGCAGCAATTCATGCAAATGCAAATGCAATTCCACCTTCAACAGCAGAACTTCATGGGGGCGGCACAGGATCCGGCCACGGTGCAAGCTAACGCGCAAGCGTATCAAAATTTGATGCAGTCGTTGGCGATGTCTCAGCAGCAACAGCAACAGCATCAAATGCAAATGCCTCCTGGATTCAATCCCGCCGCCGCGGCTGCAGCAGCCATGTTTGCTTCCTCCTTGAATGGAGCGCCACCGCCAACGAGCATACACAGTAACGCCGGAATGGGCATGTTTCCGTACTTTCAACAAAATCAAGAATACGTAAATTCATTCGTGCAAGCGTTGGCATCCGCCGTCGAGAAGGCGCCGATGACAATGTTAGAACACCAACATCAGCAGCATCACTATGCGCCACAGCAGCCGGCCCAACCGTTCGTAAACACATCTGCGGCGCAAGTGAAGTTGGACAACATTGTTGCCAACAATACCAACGCTGCCGTCAACAACGTCAACACCGCCTCAACCTGTGCCGAGCGAAGAGCGTTGGCCATCGCTCGATTTCTCAAGAAGCGCAAGGAGCGTAAATTCGAAAAGAAAGTTCGATATGCCAGCAGAAAACGGCTGGCGGAAGCTCGACCAAGAGTTCGCGGTCAGTTTGTGAAAAAAGTGGTTGCCGTAGAAGAGGTACCGACGACGATAGCGGCGAAGATCGCGACGACGACGACGACGAACAGCGACGAAGAGGCGAACAAAGCGAGTGAAGAAACTTTGAAAATGAAAGTTGTGGACGAATAAAGTGTGAAAGCGCTCCTCCTCTCGCAGAAGCAATAACATATAACAACATCAAGATAAACGTAATAATAATTCAATCGTGTAAATGTATAACAGCTAATACGCGGCATTCTATCTATGACTATATTAAATCTCATCTCTACCTACTGTATCTATCTCTCACGTTATCGGAAGGAAACTCACGTATCGCTGATTTTGCATCACGAGGAAAGCGCAAGTCCTCGGCGCCAAAATCTCGACCTCTTGTTCTTCTTCGCATTCTCCTTCAACGCTCGACGACGGTTGCTTTCGTTTCCTATCGCTGCTGTTCTTCATCTTCATCATCTTCTTCTTCGTTCTCGTGGTTGTCTGCAATGCTTCACAAGAAGGTTGATTCGGAAACGCGTGGGCGCAAACAACGCAAAACTCAAACTGATCGTCCTTCTCGATCATTTCATTCGTCGCTTTGAGCGCTCGCTCGAGGTGATTTGATGTTAAAAACCCGCTCCATCGTGCAGTATGAAGGCGACAGGCAGACGGAGACTCCTTCGCCGCCTCTTCCTTCTTCTCTTTCTGCCGACTTCGCAAAGCAGCGACGCTTACAATTTCGAGTATTTTCCGTAAAGTCTCCTCGTGCTCACCAGATGTTATCGCGGCGCTCTCTTTGCTCTCCACGGACCGCCGAAACGATTCAACGAGTTCAAACAACCTATTTTCCTCTTTCTCACATTTCGCTTCTCCTGTGCACTTTTCAATTTTCCGACTCGAAATCTCAACCGCGTTCTCGCCGCTTGCAAAACTAGACCTCTCAATCTCTATCGCTTCGTTTCCAACCTCAAAGTGCGCGAGGAGCACATTACTGCCACCACCATCACTAGCTATGTTACCCAACTTCCCTCCAGAGGAAGAAGTTTGACGATGAAAAACCCTCCTCGCATTATCCGTCACGCGGTCGTGCGTCGTTCGCCCGGGTACAAAGTTATCGCTCCGTAAGTTTATCGCGACGACTCTCCGTCTCCTCTCTTCTTCTCTCTCAGACGAAGAACTTCGAGAGAGCGGTCCGGACACGCCCAGTCTCTCGCACAGACGCTCGCTCAAAATCGCTTCGAACCGGCCTCGAGCGATGGAGAAAATATCCTCCTCCTCGTCGCCAATCGAGAGTAAACTCAACTCTTTTTTCTTCTTCCCTTCTTTCTCTTCATCTTCTTTCACGTACTCGTGCACAAAATGCGCGTTCAAAACATCCGCCATGGTGCACTTTCGAATCACAGAAAAAGATGCACGATCTAGGGCATCGATCGAAAGAATCTTTGCTGCCGATGATGCCTGTTCGTTCGCCTCGTTCTTCTGAGAATTCTCGTTTGAAGTTGAAAACGCGAACAGTTCAATCGAGGAGAGAAATGTCGGCACGAAATCATCAGACGAAGAGGAGGAAAAAAAAGCGACGTGTTTGGGATGGTTGAACGAAGAGTATCGACATCGCAAAGTCGTCGTCGTCGTCTTCCGATGTTTGCTCGTTTCTTTCTTCCTCTTCTTCTTCTCCTTCCTCTTTTTCTCGCGCATGATGATCG
>Ga0209305_1000743_pt1 | contig 22516 bp, 11 predicted proteins | sample COGITO_mtgs_1103_FD_184792 | JGI IMG/M metagenome (GOLD analysis project Ga0209305, IMG submission 184792) | Pelagic marine microbial communities from North Sea - COGITO_mtgs_110321 (SPAdes) (version 2) | ecosystem: Environmental > Aquatic > Marine > Epipelagic ...
AGTTCTTTTTTCTAAAACATACACCCTAAATATCTTTTTTTTCTTTTGATTCATTTCTTTCTTTTTTCGCACGAAGCGTTTCTCTCTGTACACACACACACACACCACTAATTGTTGTGCTGTTACGTTTGCGCGAAAAGCTGCGACGCGCATCTAACTTTGGTGGTGAAAAGTCGGAGTGGTGTGGTCGAGCTTTATTTTACGCAGCTTTGAATTTTGACCACCTGCCATTTATTATACGCGCACAAAACAAGAGAGAATCAGTTTTTACCTCAGGGAGGATTGGTTTTTGGGGGACAACGAACTTTTCTCTTCTTCTCTTTTAGAAAAAGAAACACGGGCCACTGCCATGGCGACATCGACGACGACGCGTTTTTCTGCTAAATCGCACAACAACGAGAACGCCATCTCGTCGATATTCATCGTCGCGCCTCGAGGAGACGTGATTATCAAGCGCGAGTATCGAAAAGATGTGCCAGAAAATCAAGCTGAGATTTTCTTTCGTTTGGTCAAGTTCTGGGGAGCGATTGAAAGGAACAGAAACGAAGACGGTGGTAATGGTGGTGTCATCATCGGGAAAGAGAACGAGAACGAGATTAACGGTGTTGGTGAAGGAGGAGGCGGGACGATGGATCACTCCGCGCCGGCGGCGTTTAACGACCAAGGGGTAAATTATTTGCACGTGAAAGCGAACGGCGTGTACGTCGTCGCGACGACGAGAGCGAACTGTTCGCCGTCGTTTGTTTTGGAACTGTTGCATCGAATCGCGAAAGTGATCAAGGATTATTGCGGGACGTTGTCGGAAGATGCAGTGAGGAAAAATGCTATTTTGACGTACGAATTACTCGATGAGATGGTCGATTACGGGATTCCGCAGTCTACGAGTACGGCGGCGTTGGAGAAGCACATTTTTAACGATCCGGTGGTGGTTTCGGAAAGTACGAGCGCGTTAGGCGCTTTAGGAACGACTGGACGTCTCGCGATTCAAAAGACCTTAGATATGAGGACTGGAATTGATGGCGTTGATAGAGCGATTGGCACGGCAAAGACGGCGGTAATCGACGGACAAAAATCGCAAACGTATAAGAAAGCAGCCGGAGCGTTTGATAAAATCTTGTCCTCGAAAATTTCCAAGAACTTAATGTCCAAAGTAGACGACGTTTTAGCGAAAGGTGGTAGCAATAGCGGTGGTGGTCAAAGCAACAGAGACAGTGGCAGGGATGTTAGAGTGTCCTCGTCTACAGTTCCGGGTTCTGCGACGAACGTCTCCGTCGCCGACGACGGCGCGGGCGAGGCTATTTTCGTAGACGTGATCGATAAACTCAACGTCGTTTACGGTCGCGACGGGGAATTAGTCAACGCGGATATCGATGGGTGCGTCAAAGTGCGTAACTTTTTACGAGCGGCAAAGGATACCAGAGTGCGCGTGGCTATGCCGGAAGATTTAGAAATCGGCGGTCGCGAACGTGCGAATCGTCGCGCGACGAGCAGCGGTTTCGGCACAAACATCGACGACTGTAACTTCCACGAGACGTGCGATTTATCCTCTTGGGACGAAAATAGAACGGTTTCGTTGTTACAACCACCTCGAGGGGAGTTCAACTTGATGAATTATCGCATGTCTGCGAGCGATTTCACGCCCCCGTTCAAGGTGCAGTGCATCATTGACGACTCGACACCGTTTCAAATTAAGATTGAAATCATCGTCTATTGCGATTGGCGAAGCGACGTGCGCTCCTCGGCGACGGAATTTTCCTTCCCGCTCCCCAAGGCCACACAAAACGCCACTTTCACGTACGACCAAAACGAAGCCATCGGTGGTGGCCAAACCGAGAGCAACGAACGCGCGACGTCGGAAAATCAACAACAACAACAAAGAACCCACCACGCGATGTACGACCAAACTCGAAGATGTGTCACCTGGCAACACAAATCCCTCAAAGGTCAAACGCAAACCAGTTTACTCGTCCACGCGAGTCTCAACCAGCGTAAAGTAGGGTTTGAAACGCGGCGGGAAATCGGTCCAATCAGTGCCCAGTTCTCCATCCCAAGCTTAAACTTGAGCGGCATGAACGTTCGATATTTGAGAGTCTCCACCGCGGAAACCGGCGGCGCGAGCGATAAGAGCGTACAAAGGTGGGTTCGGTATAACGCGAAAAGTAACAACTACATCTGTCGAGTGTAGAAAGAAGCAGAAACTACTTGATACTCTTCATAAAAGCGTGTGTTATAGCATTAGAAGACATACATAGAGCAGCACAATGTAAAACACATTCATTCGCGTTTCGTAGGCATTTTATTTTGACTTTTGTTCTCCTCTTTTGCAAAACCAACAAACTTTTTAAAATCGTCAAAACAACTTTTCGAGATATACACACAAACACGCGCGGGTTTACTCGCAAAAAAGGGAGTGAAAGATCCCTTTACTCGTCAGAGCTTTAATGCCGACAACGTTCAAGCGCCCGGCGCAACGCGCCATCGATCGCGCGCGCAGTCGCGACGACTCGCGGGAACCTTTAACAACAACTGAGGGAGAAGACGAAGAAGATTTCCCCAAAAGAGCAACGAAACAACAGAAAGTAAACGACGACGACGCGATGAAACCACCATCGAGAACACTGGTCGATGTGCAGCCAAAACTCGTCGAAGATGATGAGATGAAAATGATACCGAAGGCGCACGTGATTAAAGAGTCTCCGGTGAACAATCGAGAGGTTATTCGAGACGTTTTGCAAAGAGGCAAATTGCCTCTAGTTTTAGATTTGGACTCCACCCTCTTGCACTCGGTCGAGAAGACGAAGTTTCTCTTTCCAAACCCGGGCGAGAGCAATACGAGCGAGGAAGAGATGAAGATTATAAAACAGGCGCAGAAGAAAATTGAATCTCGTTTAGAATCGAGCCCGGATAAGTTCTTTTACGTCAACGACCAATACTTTACGAAAATCCGCCCGCAAGCGAGGCGGTTTTTGAGCGAACTTTCGGAGATGTACGAGCTGTACATCGTGACGGCGGGGAGTCAGGCGTACGCGGAGGCGATCGCGAACCAAGTTTTAGATCCGCTCGGGAAGTATTTTAATCGAGACGTGAATAGAATCAAAGGGATGAAGCAATGGAACAGCGAGGTGAACCAATGGGTGGACGTTCGAACAAAAATCGTAAACGACGCTTTGGAAGGCGCGGAATCGGTGACGATCGTAGTAGAAGATAAACCGGAGATGTGGGACGGTGAGTGCGCGGTGATGCAAGTGAAACCGTATTATTACTTTCCAGAGTCGTTGGAAGAATTGAAACTGTCGCATTTCTATAACATGACGGACGAATCCGAGAAGAACGATTCCTATTTGGTCGATAACATTTTACCTCGATTGAGAAATGTTCATCGAATGATGTTTCGAGAAGCGGTGCCACATTTTTTACAAAACGGAGGCAGCGCGGACGGACAGTATTGGCCGTGCGTGTCTGAATTGTTATCGCTCGAGCGCAAAAGTATCTTGCGAAACTGCTTCATCTGCTTTACGAACGTGTTCAAAATCCACGAAGTCCCGAAAGATTCCCAGATTTGGAAAGAGGCGAAAAATTTAGGCGCCACGGTCCAAGAAACCTTCATCGATAACGCAGATATCGCCAAAAGAACCGAATCTATAGTCAAAGACGACCGCACGACGCACGTCATCGTCGGCGAGCACGGTAAAAGAAACAAGGCAACCGGTTTAGTCCTCCCGACGTCGAAAATAAACCAGGCGAGACGGAACAATCGACCTTTGGTCGATTGTTCCTTCATCGCCGAAAGCGCGTATTTATGGAAACCGGCGGATGAGAAAGCGCACGAAGTCACCAACGTGGAGACGCAAACGGTAAAAGTCAAAGAAGGAAAATCATCTGCGAAAACCTCGGTGGTAAAGAAGAGCCGATGATCGTAGAAGAGTAATGCGCGCGTGTAGTAGCTTATTTAGCTTTTAAAATAGAGAGTAGTTTAGAGAGATGTCATCGCGTTGTTTGCGCTTTAATAGGTTTACTATTACTTCACACAAACTCCCCTAATCAGTCGTCAGACTCTCTTCACAAACTCTACACATGGAGGAAACCACCGTCGCGGCCAGTCGCGGCGGAACCCCCGTGGCGCGAGAAGGAGGGAACCAACGATCCTCGAAAATCCAACCTTTGGAGATTCCCACGCACTCGTCGTCGTCCACCAAGGAGGAGGACACCATCGTCGTCGTCGTTCCTCAACGGGAAATTGAGCACCAAAACGTCTCCGAGACGAACACAAATGTGGAACACGCTTTGAACGTATCCTCCGAGCAGTTGTTGAGCGCGAACAGCAGCAGCGGTGGAAAAAGAGAGCGAAGAAGAGGAGAGAACGGAGAGGACGAAATGGAGGAAGACGAGTCGAGTTTACGATCCCCGCGAAGTCCGAAAGCGTACGCGCAATCCGGCGTAAAAGTTGGCATCGAATTCGCCAGAAGCGTGAAAGTCGTTTTGTTCTCGACGAAGATTTGCATTTTGCTTTTGTTCGTTCCAATTGCGCTGGCGTTAGGCCACGCGGGAAAGAATATGTCTCCCGGACCGATCTTCTTCTTCTCGGTGTTGGCGATCGTTCCTTTAGCCGAACGTCTTGGGTTCGTGACGGAAGAAGTCGCCGCGCATACGAACGAAACGTTGGGCGGATTATTGAACGCGACGTTCGGGAACGTGACAGAACTGATCGTCTCTTTAATGGCGTTGAGGAATGGAGATACGCGGTTAGTGAAACTGAGTTTACTTGGGTCGATATTGACGAACACGCTGCTCGTGTTGGGCGCGAGTTTCTTTTTTGGAGGATTGAAATATAGCGAGCAGACGCACAACAGGAAAGGCGCGCAGTTGAATGCCGGTTTGTTGTTGTTGAGCGTATTGAGCTTGACGCTACCGAGCGTGATGAGCGAGACGTCGATGAGTGGGACGACTGAAGAGGAGAAAGAGAGGGACATATTGAGAGTGTCGAGGGTATCGAGCGTGTTCTTGTTGGCTGGGTACATGGCGTTTTTGGTGTTTCAGTTGAAGACGCATAAGCACATGTTCGTGAGCGAGAATAAAAACGAGGACGGAGGAGAAGAGGATCACGAGAGGAAAGCAAAAGAGGAGAAGAAAATAAAAGCGGTGAGAAGGACCGGCTCGACAGAGTCTATGTTCAAGATGAAAACGAGTTCGATGGAGAATTTACGAGCGACTTTAAAGAACATGGCATCGTCGAGTAGCAATCCGAAGCCGATACTAGCAAGAAAAGCGGAAAGAGAAGACGACGAAGAGAGTGGAAGAGGTTCAGCGGTGCCACAGCCTCCGGTGTCTCCAATTCCAGAAAACGCGGTGAAAAATAGTGGTGCATTAGATATTACCAACGCAGGCGGTGGTTCGAAACTTGCAAAATTACGTTGGCAATCCGCGGTGAAAGACATCGCGCAGAAGAAAGAATTGAACATGCTGAAATGGGGGTCCGTGTTGACGCAAGTCAGCACCCAAACTCGAGTCAATTCCATGCAACGTAAACTCTCGCAATTGAACAAGAAACTCACTGAAACGCTTTCAGGGAAAGGTGCTCGAGAAGATGATAAGAACATCTTGTTTGGTTTCGAACGCGGGGACGAGATGGCTTACGAGCACAAAGACGATTCGTTGACGAAAGTTTCCGCGATGATTTGGTTAGCGGTGATCACTGGGTTTATTGCTTCACTTTCCGACGTGCTCGTGGGTTCCATCGACGGCGCCGCGCATCAATGGGGTGTACCCATGGCGTTCATTGCAACGATCGTGTTACCATTGGTTGGTTGTGCGGCTGAAATCACCGCGGCGGTGATGTTTGCGAGAAAGAACAAGATGGACATTTCCATCGGCGTTGCAATCGGAAGTTCCACGCAGTTTGCTTTACTCGTCATTCCAGTCACCGTTTTGATCGGATGGATGATCTCTGTCCCGATGAACTTAGATTTTGGTTTATTTGAATCCGCGAGCTTATTAGTCGTCGTTTTAGTCGTCAACGCAAACGTCGTAGACGGCACGTCGAATTGGTTAAAAGGCGCCATGTTGTTGTGCGCGTACGCGTGTTTAGCAACCTCAATATGGTTTCAGAAGTTCTAGTTGTGGAAACATTATCATGATCATATAGCGTTAATATCTTTGGTTGTTTTACATTACAATTTGTATTATATTACTTTCTGCTCTTACTCTTTTTACTCTCTCTCTCTCTCTCTCTCTCGTTCTCATCTATATTTTACATTCTTTTTTGCTTCGCGTCCATGAGATATTCTTGCGGGATATTCTCCAACGGTGCCGTCTCCAATAAGTAATCGAGAACTTGAATCTGCATTTGCTTCGCAGTCGACCCGTCGGACGCGTTCTTCATCGCCTCGGCGATATCCTCTTCCTGAAACCCCCACTTGGCGAGCGTTTTCGTCGCCTTTGCCTTCGCCTCCTCTGGCGTTTCGTTCTTCACTGGTTGCGGTTTCGGTTTCGGTTTCGGTTTCGGCGTAGATTGTACTTTCGGCGCCGGCGGAGGCGGTGGTGCTCGTCTCGCCGGTGGGTTATTCGGTTTCGTTGGTTTCGGCTTACTCTCTACGCTTCCCATCGTCGATTGCGCCGACGCCGCCGGAGCGCTCGCGTTCACGTACTCTTCCTCGACTTCCTCCTCCTCCTCGTCCTCCCAATACTCCTCCTCTTCCTCTTCCTCCCAGTTCTCCTCTTCGTATTTCACGTAATTCTGCGCCCTTCTCTGTTTCCTCTCCTCCGCCAAAATCTCCAGCACGTTTTGCGCGCCGCTTTTCCTCTTCGCCTTGGTCGTGTTGAACATTTGCGACGGTTTATACATCGTATCCGCGTCTTCAAAGTACGACTCGTCGAACGAGCCGTAGTTCGCCCAGTCTTGGCTGAATCCACCACCACTTCCTCCGGAACCTCCTCCTCGGTCTCCCGAACCTCCTTTTTTCTTCGTCGTTTTCTTCGCTCTGGGAACGATGGATTCAAATCGTTTTATCGTCCTTCTCCTCCCCGAGAAGCATTCATCATTCATCACGGTGCAGGCAGAGGAAGACGCCGTCTTCAGCGAGAATGCAAACATGTTCGCGCGCGTGTTATTATATACCAAACGCGTATCTGTGTGCGTGTGTTTCTGCGTTTATCAACAGAGAGGAGGAAACAACAGAAGCGCGCAAAGTGCAGAGAGAGAGATACGATGGGGGAGATATTAATGATCTCTCGATGGATAATCTTTCTCTGGTGTTTTTGCGGTGTAAAAATCTCTCTCAAATTTTTTAAAAGAGAAACTCTCCGTTGACTGCCCCGCCCCAGAAAACGACCATAATTACGAGGCAAAAGAGTGCAACAGGTGGTCAAACACCAAGAACATCGAGAGAACAAGAACAGAAGAACAAAAAAAGGAAAAAAAGAAGGAAAATCACACAACGAACGTTTTTATTATTCGACACATCATCTTTCACACCCCCCAACAGACACACGAGTTCTTTCAACAAAGAGACTCTTTGACTTTGTTTTGCGAAACGAAGAAGGAGAAAGAGACCGCACATAACTTAAAAGAAGTGCACGTGTATATATTCAGCTTTGCAAAAGAGAGACTGCTCTTTGTCATCAAAAACACATCAAAATCATAATCAGCACATTTTTGAAAATCCAAGGGGAGAGAGATGAGCAACACTGCGAAAGAGACGACGACGACCGGCAATAATAGTAACAAAGAGAAGAAAGAAGAGAAAGGCAAAACGATGGAAATGGTGAAATCAAAAGCGAACAAGATTATTGACGACGACGACGATAAAGAAGAAGAGGATGACCTCCCGAAACCTCCGCAATTGAAACCGAAAATGTTCATCGCCCCGATCGTCCTCATGGGAAGCAAACGCTTAGGCATCGATTGGAACGACGAAGAGACCAAGACGAAAATCCGGATGGCGTTTACAATTTCCGTGACCTTATGTTACGTAGTCATCTTCTACATGTACAAGCAAGTGAAAAGGAAGGAGAAAAAATTGAGCGAAGATACCGTGGAGGTTACGGCGAAGGACCCGTACAACAACGGCGAGGAGAAGAAGGAGACGTTGACGTATTTCGAACACGATTTGAGAGAGGTGAAGAAAGCGGGGACGAGCCAGGCGTTCGGGTTTTTGATGACGTCGGTGTTGCATTTTTATTTCAAGTTGAATCCGCCTATCGTGTTGCAATCGATCATGTTGCCGCTGAACATGATGGAGACGCCGGCGTTTCAAGTGCACGTGCTCGGAAAAGACGGGAGTTCGAATAAAAAGTTGCAAAGGCCGTGGATGCCGGAGGAGAAACCGAACCCGTTCGCGGATTTGGCGAAAGTGATGAGTCCGCCTCCTGCGGAAAAGAAGAAGTCGGAGAAGGAGGCGAAGAAGAACGGGGAGAAGGAGGACGCAAAGAGGAAATAATACTATATATATAAAGAGAGAGAGAGAGAGAGAAAGAAAGAAGGAGAGCGAGCGAGGGAGAGTTATTTGTATATAACATACTCACTATATTTTACTTAGTAACAATAAGAATGCCTATCGAAACACCTATCGAAACTCATCCCCGTCGATGTCAAAATCGAAAGTTTTAAAAGCTTTACTCAGCTGTCTATCAGGATATCGAGCAAAATCTCGCATTAAGATTCCAACGCCTTTTTGCCCGATATGATTCATATTATTACCCATCATTTCGTCTTCGCTGCATCCGATGAGTTCGATGGCCACCGTGGCGTCTATTTTTGTCGCAACCTCGCGAAAGCACAGTTTTGCGTGCGCTTGCGCCAGTCGAATGGATGATTCCAACGCGCGCACGGTCGCTCGTCCTAATTCCACTCTGTTTTCTGCGACTTGCCTGCGTCTATTTTGGTAGTGCGCGGAGAGCATTCTTTCCGCGTCTTCGTCCAACGTTGGTTCAAATCGCGATTTGACAAATTTGATGTATTTTTTCACGCGCGAAAAGCTCCAAAGAGCGGTGGATTCGTCAAAAAATTCGACATCTTCGGCGGTTTCCTTTTCATCGTCCTCGTCGGAATCTGAGAGTTGATCGTCACCGAATCCTTTTTGACTATAACTTCGGTAGCGATTTTTGTCATTTGCGGGAACGTACAGTTCTCGATTGTTTATGTTTATGTTGTTGGCGTTCCCCGCGTTTTGACTCGCGCGCCATCCGTCAAAGGAGAACGGTTTCTTTTGCGCCGATGCGGACAGCTTTAACCGCTTATTAATGGTACCGTTGTTATTGTTATCATCCACTTCTCCGAGTATGTGCGACGCGACGCGCTCGTCCCACTCTGGATCTCTGGCATCTCTCAGGACTAAAACGACATCAAATCGAGAAAGCAACGGGGGCGCTAAACCGGTATTCACCGCTAAACTCTCTCGATCGTCAAACGTGCCTCTTCTAGGATTCGTCGCCGCAATAACGCTCGTTCGCGAATTCAACGTGGCAATAATCCCAGCTTTAGCAACCGATAACGTTTGCTGTTCCATGGCTTCGTGAATCGTGGCCCGCTCGTGTTCGCGAATACCATCGAATTCATCTACGCAACACGTGCCTTTATCGGCGAGGACGAGCGCGCCAGCTTCGAGACCCCACTCGCCGGTGGTGGCGTCTTTAACGGCAGCACACGTTAAACCAGCAGCAGTTGAACCGCAACCGGTGGTAAACACGGACCGTTTCGCTAATCGACACGCGGTTTTTAGCAACTGCGATTTACCTATACCCGGATCGCCGACGTATAATAAGTGCACCTCGCCTCTCACTTTCGTTTTCGTCTTGACATCCTCTCGAGCGACGCCACCGACTAAGGCGAGCACCATGGCTAACTTCGCTCCAGCCATACCAAATACTCGCGGGCAACACGATTTCAATATGATATCCCTCGCTCGCAACGGATACTTTTGAGCGCTCGTCGATTGCCAAAACTTCTCGAACGACGCCTTCATCTCTTCGTACTCTTGGTCGTCCTCGACGTCGTTCGTTTTCCGGTCGCCGGCGTTTCCTTCCTCGTCATCAACGCTCAAAACGGTAAGTGAGTTACAATGCGCGACGAGCTCTATTTCACACCTTCTATCCCGACTGGCTTTCAACCATCGTCGACGAATCACGACGGACATGAGGAGTTCGTCGCCGCACTTGACAGCGTCCACGAGGTCGTCTTTTAGGACGACGAGCAAATGTTTTTGCGCACCGCCTAAATTCGCTTTAGAGCGTAAACCAATCGCTCGCAATTCATCGTCGGAATCAACGTCGTCGTTTTCTGAGTCGTCTTCGGGGAAGTATTTGCGTGCTATTCGTCCCGGTCGAGCGGAGGCGTCGTTCCCCGAATGCGCTAATTTTTGCGCGTCCGCCTCGAATCCATCATCGTCGCCGTCCGAATCGCTTTCTTCCTCATCTTCCTCATCTTCCTCGTCTTCGCATATTTGTACGCAAATCTCTTGATAATCTCTCGCCACCGGCATTGTGCATTCCACTCGACGAAACGTTCGATTCGTGCACGCTTTCGTTTTCTTACTCAATCTCTCAGAGTCTGCGGCGCTGTACTTCTCCATCTCCGCCGCGCTCGGACACTCCTCCGGCATCGTCGGTTCTGGCCTCCCATCCTCCAAATTCCTCGGCAACAAAAACCGGTGACCGCATTTCGCGCACTCGTACAGCGTGTCGCTCTCGAACGTCTTCGTCAACCCAACTCTGGTCACTTTCGCCTTCATCGTCCACATGCGACCGGCGTGTTCGTTCTTGACGTACCTGGAAATGTTCAAACTCGGAAAGGAGCTTTTGAACCGTTCAAAGTCCACGCGAACGCGAACGGTTTGTTTCACCTTGTGCCTTCGCGCGAATTCTTTCATTTTCTCGTCGATGTCTTCCTCTCCTTCAAAATCATCTCCTCCGCCTCTTCGCTTCTCCGCTTCCAACTCCCTCCTCAAATCCTCCACCATTCGCACTCTTACAATCTCCTGCGCCGCTCTCGCCGCTTCGTCCAAAACCCCCATAGACGTCGTCGGTCGCGCTAACACCGCGTTCGCTAACTGCGGCAACGCGTGTGCGAATTCAATCGCGCACACGTGGATGGAATGCGGCGTCCGAGTGTCCGAATGTTTTAAAATCTGTCGCAACGCCTCGAGGTGATGTTGGACGAGAAATTGTTCGAATCTCTCCGCGAGTGTTTTCGGTGCTGGTTGTTTCGATGCGTGCAAAGCGAAACCAGACGCAGGAGGAGTCGCTGCTACCATTCTTCTTCCTCTTTTTACGACGCAGCAAAGGGAGTATTCCTGCGCATTGTAAACAATAAGGAGAGCGTTTTTGAAGAAATTTTTACTTTTAACCACTTGAGTAAAACTGAGGCAAATTTTGAATTTTCAGCGCGGAGTATGAATACGATGACAATGACAACGATGATGTTTCGGTTTCTAATTCGCGCAGTCGAGATGATTTCTCTCTCTCACTTTCTCTCTCTCTTATTCTCTGTCCTAAATTTAGCTAAAACCAAACCCAAAGCAGCACTCGCTGATGGCTTTGACCAGTTTCTCTTTCGTCTCTTCTTGACTGACGTATTTCGGCACGCGCAAGGTGAGGAAACACGTTTGGGCCATGGGTAAGTGTTTGGCGGATTTTTGGTCGTCGAAGCGCAGTTTGAAGCGTAAACCGCGGAACCCGGTGTGAGGGAGCTTCCGAAACGCGGTCCAGAAGTGTAACAACGCGTGCTTTTGCTCCGAGTTCATGGATTTGACGGCGTCCCAGAACCATCGCGAGCGCGTTTCGGCGGCGACGACGCCGGGAGCGGTGGAGTTTGGCGGTGGTTTCGGATCGTACGTGGTCGCTTGTTCCCAAGCGGCGACGTCGATGTCTTGTAAACCGCAGACAAGGAGTTCCAAGTCTTCGCACTCCCAACTGCTCACGAGTTCGCGCGGGACGACTTCGTCGAAGCCGCTCGTAAACGCCGCGAGGTTGACCCGAATGTCCTGGTTAGATGTAATAGTATCGCTTTCGTCGATTTGTAACGACGGCGAGGATGAAGACGACGGCGGCATACCGGATGTGTTGTTGATTGGTGCAGTTGAACACCGCAACATGCACTGTTGCGCGTATAAATCGACGTATTCACCACGGTTGTGCTCGTCGACGAAAACGTTCGCGCCGCCGGGTAGGAGTTCTTTCACTCTGTTCGGATCCGCACGCGTCGGCGCGGCGATGGTAAACGCCGGCGGGTCCTCTTTCACCCAGCTGATTTTGGGATCATTCCAATCACACGTCTTGATTGGAAGCAACGTGCGCTTAAAATCATCGTCGACTTGCGCTAACAACTCCGCCTTTAGCGGTTTGTGCAAAAGCGCTTGCCACAACCACGGGACTAACGGCAAATCCGCGGTCTTTTCGTTGGAGATGAGTAAACCGACGATACGCCCGGCAAAGCGTGCGGCGTGCGGAGAACAATCAGAACGAAGCGTGCGCAACGCACCTTCAAATGAAGGTGGGTCGTCGTTATCACCACCACCGTGCATGGCACTCAACGACATCATCGAGTCCGTTCGTAAAGCCTTAGCATTTGACCACGAGGTGAACACCGCTTCGCTCGGTCCCACTCGCGTCGGATGTCCTTCCAACAACGCTTGAATCAAAACTGTCCAGGCTTCTCTCGCAACACCATTTCCAACACCGTCCTCGCTATCAAACGAGCACGTAAATGTTCTCCCTAACAACGGACCGATGGCATTTTTAATTGCTCGCCACGCGTCGTCGCAGGGCATCGCGCGTCGCAACTTTGCCGAAATGTGCGGCACGTTCCCGTGCATGTCTCTCAACAGACGTTTCAAATCGTTCCTCAAACGTAACACACGAAAAGATGGGGGAAAAACGACATTTGCCGCGCCAACTAAATCTAAAGAGCTTCCAAAGTAAAACATGTTCGGCGCAATACATTCTAAACAACTGAACGATCGCTTCCAATTGGCGTGATGGAGAAGGCTTTCAAGAATCTCTCGTGGCGATTCGAGGTGATGATAGGACGCGTGCACGGTGTCACCTGCCCCATTCGAGTCGAAATTGCGCAACTCAATAGCAGCGTGCAAGAGTAATTGGATCATATCCACCAGCTGTTGCGAAGGCGAGTGCACCGGGAACTCCCCGGAAAATTCCCCTAAGAACTTAGATTTACCTATCTGTTGTAAGACGCCGCGGATGCCGGAGTTTTCGCCATCGAGGGCCCATCCAATTCTCGCGAGCGGTTCAACAGCAGCGAGCAGCCCGTCGCCACATCGCTCGAGCGAAGAGAGGACGATCTTGAAGAGATGCGTTGATGATGTTGCAGTCGCGCTGTCATGCGCCGACGCCTCCATCGCTGACCGTTTCGTCGGAGTGCTGATGTTCTTCTTACGATGCTTGGTTTCGCGATAAAGATCGTCGTCATCGTTATCGATGAATTTATCTAGATACTTCGCGTCGACGAATCCAGCTTCGCCGTGCGACCATGTCGCGACAAGCGCAATCAAAAACCCGAATCGAATGCCTTTGCGCGTATTCTTTGGATCTCTGAAATCGAAATTTTGTACCGATTGCATCTCCGAGCCCGGCGCGGGTCGCTTTCTGCTCTTCTTGATCTCGCTTGAAGCAGAATCGTTCGATTCTTTCTCAATCAGCGCGTCAATCGGGGTTTCACCCGCCATCGTCCGCTTTACGGCGGCGGTGACTTCGTTCGCCCAAGTTTGGCACTCAAACAGACTCGTGATGATTTCTTTCGGGAGGGTACTTGTTTTCGCCGTTCGCAGCGCGTTGCGCCAGCGCGGATCGGTTCTCGCTTCTTTCGTTATGAGACGCGATAGGAGAAACAAAACACCAGAGACACCGTCCATTGTTTGTTGGCTCACCGTTTCCGTTTGCGCCAAGGCGCTCAGCATCAACGGCGCACCTTTCGCTACAGCGATGCCCCAATTATCGATATCATCACCGGCGAGACCCGCGAGGACGGCTTTTCTCGCGACTGCTCTCGAGCGCATTTTCTTGTCCGAAACGATACTTTCCTCTGGAATTTCATGCAAATATCGTTTACCGCCAATGCACCAAGACATGAGACATTCGCCGACGTGCGCGAGCGTTTTCCAGTACTCTTGTGACAAAATGCTAGGCGGTTTCCCATCGTTCTCGACAATAGACTCGAGCGCGAATCGAACACACGTCGCCGCCCCTGCGCAAAAAATCGCCCCAGGGTGGCCTTCGACGTCTCGCATCTTTGGGCTATCCGAACGCAAGCCGTGTAAAATGCAGTGAAGCATTGGCACACAGTGCAAGCCTAAACCGCGAACTAAGACGACCATCCAACGACCGGATTCAGGAATGAGTTTCGCCAATCTTTCCGCTACTGGAAATCTTTGGGGATAAAAGTCCGGCGTGATGAACGTGGCGTTTCCTAGAAGCTCCCAACGCACGATGTGTTCAATTAGACGTATAAACATCGGCGAGCGCGATTTCCAACGCCCATCCGGTGGTGGACCAATCGAGCGAAGTTTGCGAACGAGATTTGTGACTGTATGCGTCACGCTAGCAATATCAACCGGGTTCAGATTAGGTCTGAACACACCCGCGCGCGGAGTACCTAGTCGAGCTCTGTCCGAAGGTATGAAAGGGGAGTGTAAATCCATGACTCGACCAAATCTATCATCGCGCATCCGCATCCCTTGAGAGCGTTCATGTGTGGATCTTTCTCTTTCCTGCATCCATTCTCTAGTTGCTCCTCTTGACCGAAGGATGGTGGCAGCGTCAGAGAGCGTCATATTCTCCCTGCGACTGAATATACCCGGAACCCGATGCTCGGAGGTACGGTATCGGTTCGTATCGCGCAGAAGGGTGCGCTCTAAGCGCTCGTTTCGGTCTCGTCGTTCTCTGTCTCTTCTGTCTGTATCGCGCGTAGCAGTCATTCTCCAATCGAATTCCTCGCGTTCCTCGTGCTCACGCTGGGTATCTACGTAGCGCCGATCCCATCGCTCTAAATGTTGCAAGAGTTCTTGTGCGCGACTTCTCGCGCTCCCAACTCCGGTTGTGCTCAAAATGCGGAGTCGACGCATTCTCTCCTCGCGTCTTCGCTCACGTGAGTCGAATGCTGGGTCTGCTTCGTCGTTATCATCATCGTCGTCGACGTCGTGTTCTTCATCACCATCCTCATCATCCATAAGCATCGGAGGAAAACCCGCGTACGGATGAAGTCGAGCACTGTGTGCATCATTAGCTCGCGCCATAGCACCCCGATCAAATCTATTCAAAATGGTATCAAATCTATTCGCCGGGGGGGTATCAAATCTATTCGCACGATTTGTTCTCCTATCAAAGTCTTCTCTTAATCGCCTCGAATTCGCTATAACATCTCGGGCCGAGTTCAAAAAAGCACTATCGTCGTCGTCGATGTCGCCGTCGATGTCGTCGTCATCATCGTCGTCGTTGTTATTGGTAATTGTATTGTTAATATTCCCTGCGTTGTTGTGGTTGTGGTTGCCTCCATCGCTATTCTCGCCGCCAATTTCACTACCACTCAACACTTTCAACGGTGGCGTCGAAGGTATCCACAGACATTCCCACGTCAGTTCGACCGGCACGCGATACTCTGAGCTCGGACGGGTTGGTCCATGAAACGATTCGTGGAGTTGCGTCAATGCGTGTGGCGGAAGCTGCATCACAATCCTTCTTCGTTCCTCATCATCCTCATCTTCTCTTTCCCCAGCCGCGTATAACTTTCTCAACTTTGAATCGTCCGACGCTAACTTCTGTAGGAACGACATTGTCAGCTTTGGCGTCACCGAATCTTTGCTCGAACATCTCCACTCATCTCGCAACGCGCACAATTCCACGAGAAATTTCGTCGCTTTCTCCGGATGCGTCAAATTCGTTTCGTTTAAACTCGTTCCTATGATGCCAAACACGTAGTCCATGCAGCTTTCTGCGCTCTGCACCAAATCTAAACCTAAGGTAGACCCAAGATTGCCGCCTGTTTTCTTCTTCGCATTCCGTCCTTTCTGACCTAAATCGTAGAACTTACCTCCGATTTCCGAGCCGTGTGATGCTGCTTTCAAAATCGGAAATAAGCCGAGCATCACGCGATTGCTAAGATTGACGTGCACGTACGGTAAATCCAGTATCGAGCACCCATACGCTGGATATTGCATGAGCTTAAACGGGTCCAAATGGTTTTTGATGTAGTCCAAATGTCCAGTCGCTTCGCGTTCGCACGCGCGCAGCTCTTTCAAAATTTCAGACGCCGTATCGTTTGACGCAAGCTTCGGCATCGAGGAGGACAAAAGTTCGTTATCTTCTTCCCCTTCCACTTCGTCGAACGTATCGTTTGCGTTTTTCTTCCCGATCGCGTGCATCCACGCCTCGAACGCTGCGATAACTCTAACTAACTCGTTCCCGATTTTCAAAGCCGGTTCTGACACCTTCGCTAAATGTTGCTCGCACCTCTCCAACAACATCTTCTTCGTCCACGTTTCCGCTCGATCGTACGGCACGTCGTTCGCGTTCAAAAACTCCCTCAACTGATGTTCCGTCGCATACTCTCTCCACGTCGGCTCTACTTTTTGCGGCACCTTCACGGCCATTTTTTTCTTCTTGCTCGTCCTCGTCGTCGCGTCCTCGTCAACCGCCCCGCCGCCGCCTTCCGAAGAAGAAGGAATCTGACGATTCTTCTTCGCGCTCTTCGCGTACTCCGCCAACAACTCTTGTTGTTTTTTGACAGGTTTACCCCCAGACGCCGTATCTCGAGCTAACTGCGCGATGTAACTCGCGATCCCGGCTCGAGCGTCTTCGTTCACATTCTCAATCAAACTGTTGAATATTTGGTCCACCCTCGCTCGAACGTTTCGGTCCATGGTAGTATTATCCGCGGTAGTAGTATTCGAAGGCGTCGTCCCTCCTGTCGTCGTCGCAGTTCCCGCAGAAGTCGTAAACGTCGTCGTCGTCTGATTTTGCGCTCGTCGTCCCCGCGGCTGCCCCTGTGGTGCCTCCTCCGGTTCTTCTTCTCCCTCTTCGCCACCGCGAGGAGTCGTAGTAGGGGTAGATCCCAAATCCTCCTCTTCCTCTCTTTCTTGTTGTGATTGGTGTTGGCGTCGTCCTCGAGAGGACGAAGCCGCCGCGCTGCGCTTCTGTTGGCTTCCTCGTCGAGAAGACGACATATCGAGAGAAAGAAAGAGAGAGAGAGCGTGTGTTTCAAGTCTTCTTCTTCTCCGTCCTTTCTCTCTAAATCTTCCGTTATCTTTTAACTAAATTTCCCCCACAGCACACAAGTGAACGACGAACCCGTTGGGAAAAATAGCAGACAAACGCGCTCTCTCCTTGACTCTCTGACTCGCACAAAACCACCAAAGAAAAAGAACGCCTCGACCACCCTCTCTTTTTGCCGTTTTCGTCGTCTCTCGTTTGTACCGCGTGTGTATGCGGGAGAGTATCACTGCGCGATAAAACCGTGTGTGTGTATATCGCGCGCGCGCGAAAGAATGAAGAATAGATAGTCGCGTTCGAGGAGAGCAGACTTTTTCTTTTTTGACTGCCAGACGGCCCTCTTTCGATGCATTTTTGCTTCATTTTTTTCCTCAGACTGTCCGACGAAAGACAACTCGAAAGGAAGCGTAAGCACTGTTACGACGACGACGACTCCTTTTATTCTCTCTCGTAAAGTACTCTCTCTCTCTCTCTCTCTCTCTCTCCGACGAGTGCTGTTATATAACAAAGAAGAATGTCGACTTTGAAAGCCTCTCGCGCGGACAACTTCTACTACCCGCCCACGTTCACGCCGACCGAAGGTGGAGGTGATGGAAGATTTAAAAACACGCACGGCGCGCTCGGGAAACGAAAACAAAGTGGTTTTTTAACGGTACGGTTTGAAGCGCCGTTTCCTATGCGATGTTTACACTGCTCGAACGCACCTTTAATCGCGAAAGGCGTGAGATTTAACGCGAGGAAAAGTAAAGTTGGGAACTATCTGTCCACGCCGATATACTCGTTCGTGATGTTAAGTCACCGGTGTTGTAATAAAGAGATTGAGATTCACACGGACCCGAAAGGGGGGGAATTCGTGTGCGTGCGAGGGGCGAGGCGAGCGCACGAGAGAGACGTGTACGTTCCGGACGACGTCGAGGTGAAAGGAGGGAGAACTATGGAATACGCTGGCATCGATGGAGTTATGGTGGAGAGAGGCAGTGATATCGATCAGATGAGTTCGCTAGAGAAGGAAGAGAGAATGAAGCGGGAAGGGAAAGAACGGTTGTCGAGATACGCCGAGGATCGATTACGGGCGGAGGAGAGATGGAGTTCAGACTACGAAGCAAATAAACGGTTGAGAAGGAGTAATCGGGAGAGGAGGAAAGAAGAGAGAGGGAGGGACGATGAAGGGAGGAAGATGGGGTTTGCGAGCGGGGAAGATGGTGGGGTGAAGTTATTGCCGAGGAGTCGCGAGGATGACTTGAGGGCGAAAATGGCGATGGCGAGGAAGCGAGGACGACGCGATACCACCGGCGTGACAGATGCGGCCGCGATGAGTCGGAAAAGAATCAAGAATGAGTCCATATTCAGCGCGAAAGCGAAAGCGAAACCGAAGAATAAACGTTAGTAATTATTAATATTAGGAAGTGTAAAATACTACACTAAAGCGGCGATAAATCGATGTCACGAATTAAAGAATACCATCTCGGTAAATCGCTCTTCCCAAACGGCGCCACGTTTCGAGGCAAACCGTTTGTACCGATGATATCTTCCATCAAATCCGTTCGCGTTTCAAAATCCGTGCGTAAAACCGCCCCTCGCGTTCGGCAAAAGAACTCCAAGTCTTGCTGAATTTTCTCGCTCATGCCGGCGTGCGCGTGTTTGTTGTTTTTCGCCGGAACGATGAACATGTCAACTACATCGCCGGCTGTGAGTCGACCAGAACCGCTAAACAAGATGCGCTTGCCTTTTTGGCGCACGGTAAAAGGCGTGTTTTCCACTTGTTGGGTCTTCTCGTTGTCGACTTCGATCCAGGTCAACTCCGACGGGTTCGACGGGTCCACCAAAGCCGCTTTCTTAGCACACTGCGGTTCAATAGCAACCGTCCAGCTGACCGCTTTCGCGACGTCGATTTCTAATCGAATGGTTTTTTTATCTGGCCCAGTACCAGTTCTACGCAATTCGGGCATTTCCGACGCCGTCATGTTATTCGCGCGCATATCCGACAAGATAGGTTTTGGGTTATTGACGGATTCGTAATAGCTCAAATCGTACCCACGAACGATACACGCACGGTCTGTTTTCATGGTCACAAAATCAACCGACTCCGTGCAGTCACCGCCAAAACGCGTGTTTAAGCGGAAGTTTGTGAACGCGGAATATATGCGATGGAACATGTGTTTGTGTCCTTCAGCTTGCTTGCGTTGAATCGCGCGCGAGTGGATGCTTTTCAAGCGCTGATCATTCTCTATTCGCAGCTGTTCTCTTCGAGCGGCCTTCGCTTTCGCGTCTTCGTTATCGTAACCACTCTCTTCGCCATCTGTTGTCGTGCTTTTGTCGTCGTGCTTTACATCCTTAACCGTTGCTACAAATGTTGACGTAGGCAGTACTCGCGGCGGGTCCACCAACAAATGTAAGTTGTCGCGCAAAGCCATCGCTACTGGTGCTAAACTCGATCCAGCGCCCACTCTCGCGAGCGCGATGAAATCAGAAGTCACGTAACTGTGCGCATCAATGTGTGTCACGTGCGTCAAGATGATTGGTTGTGGTGCGACGGCAGTAAATCGGATGTTTTTAAACACGCCACACGTGAACGTCGCGAAAAGGAACATCCCGAATGCGACGACCATGAGTTTATACGTTTGCCTTTCCTTCAATGTTGCGCCTAAGGATATCACCGGGACAGAAAAAAACATCGCACATGCGACAAATCCTAAAGCACCGCCAAGAAGTCTATCTAAAGTGTAATACACGAGCGGATGTCCATCGCCGAGTGTTGGATCGGCGCGCGATTGCACCGCGGAAAATGTCGCCACCGCTCGAAACAAGAGCGGCGTGACGACCCATATGCACGGAATAGCGCACAACATGGCCAAATATTGGTTCGGTGATGTCGTCGCGAAAATATCTAATTCACCTTTAGAATTGTGACCGATCAATTGCGTCGTTGTTTTTCCCGCCTTTGCAGCGGCGGCGGTAGCGGCGCTGTTTGAGGAAACCGTATCGTCGTCGTCTTTCTTCTCTTTCACCTTGTTGTTTTCTTCTTCATTGTTTTCTTCATTTGGGACGATGGAAACGCTCGGCATGAAATGTAAGAAACCACTTTGCCGAGCAATCACTGGTGCAAACACGAAAACCAATTCATACATTGCTAAATTCGCGAGCCAAATGGTGGCGTGGGAATCCGTGCGTTTCCTTACCGCCCACGCTAAAACAGACGTGAAGAACGTCTTACCGCTGAACAAACACCACTTGATGGCGTTTTCAGTCGCATATCGATCCCTGAAGGCGACGTCGATTGGAATGAGGTGCCAATACAAGAAACCAGAGGCTATGTTATACCCAAATATACTCCCGATGCATCCGAATGCACCCGCGAAGAGCATAAAGAATGCGGAGTAACTACCTAGCGGCATCGCTTCGCCGACGAGAAAGGCGAGGGTGAACATGGTCATCGCGCCAAATGCTGTGCCCATGAATATAGCAAACAAAGGGATAACAAAACCAACCAAAGGAATGGCAATCATCGCTTTGAAGATGGTATCGATGGCGAGCTGCCATATCTTTTCGCTCTTGCTTTGAATCTTTTCAAAGTGCGCACCAAATGCGTACTTTACGACGAAGAACATCGAAAACGCGCTGAAGAACACTAACGAGCGCAACGAAGCTAACGTGAACGGTTCGGTAACGATTAACTTTGTTTTCGCCAGAATAAACCCCGGTCGAACGTACCACGCGTGTGATTCCACGCCTTGACGCAATGAAATATCTGGATTCAACTCGGAATCGACGTCGGCGAATTGGTCGCGTTTTTGTAAGAACGCGCCAACGAAAGCGACGATGTTTTCGCCACTAGCTTGCGCGCTCCCACGTCGCATGCCTTTTACTCTATCCCTCGACGTGTGATACACGAACGATCGTTCTACAAACGCTAAATCAATCACTGCCGCACCTTTTTCGTTGTATACTCTCCCGTCCGTTTCCGAGGGGATCACCCCGGATCTAAAAATTTGTCCGTACACGCTCGCCGAGTTTGGATACGGGACACTTTCCGCCCACGTTTCCAGCATGCGTCTCTCAAACGTTTCTCCGTGTATACCTTTTTCCGTCTTGAACAGCATTTGCGGTCCTCCACTTCCCATGGATTCTAAATTTACAATCACCGACGGTTTCGCGTTCTTCTGTCGAAACCAAGGGTGTGACTTCATCGTCGCCGTCGCGCCGATTAATCCAACTTCTTCCGCGGTTAAGAAATGAAACACTATCCCCGTCTTTGCCGGTAGAAAATTTCTCGTCTCTTTGTTCGTCGCCAAACTCGCCACGTTTTCTAACACTTCTAAAGCAATCCCGCAGCTTGCCGCGTTGTCTGACCCGCCCGACGACGTCGACACCGTATCCACGTGCACGGAAATCGCAATCACGTGCATTTTGTTATTTATATCGTTGTTATACGGATCGTTGACGTCGCCTTCGTATTCGTCTCTGTCGTGATACTCCTCCTCGTCCTTCCCACCTTTACCACTACTAAACGAAACGGTGTCTCTCCGCCGTCGCACTCGCACGGAAATAGACCTCAAGTTATCGTACCTGTACACGTCCGATATCCCCCACTTCTTCTTCTTCGCGTTGTCGTTCGTCTCCTCGTTCTCTTCGTCGTTCGCTCCCTCGCCGCCGTACCCACCTAAGTTCGTCGTCCTTGCACGACCACTCCTCCTTTTCGGGTTCCTCGTGATTTCGTCCGCGTCTCGTTTCCTCAACCCGCTGAACGCGTCGTCCCGAATTTCAATTTCAATCTCTTCGCCGCTCGCCTTCGTCGCTGAATATTTCTTCTGAATCGTCTCCACCCTCCTTCGAATAAACTCAAACGCGAGTTGTTCGCTCTCCGTTCCAACCGCGCGAGAGCCAAGCTGCTCTATCGTCGTCGCCGTCGCCATCGCTCGCGATTCGCTAAATATAAACGGATTTGAGGACGATGATGCGCTCAAAGCGCGCGGTAACTTGCGGTCGAACGTGACCGAGAGCACGCAGAGGATGAGAGAGAGGACGGTGGTGACGAGGAACGCGCGGTTTTTCTTGGGGGATGACGGTGATAATGCATACGAAAAGAGATGCGCAGTATTTTGCGGTGGTTGTTGTTGTTGTTTCGGCATCGTCATCGTCGCAACGTGTCGTCCGCGTCTTCTTTGTCTTCTTTATCTTTTGCGCGCAAAAATGAAGAGAAATCCCTTGTTGCTCGTATTTCAAGAGAAGGAGAAAAAACAAGTAAAAAACCACCAGTCACGCGCGCGTATCTTCATCTCGCATTGGTTTCGCTCGAACAGAA
>Ga0209305_1000748_pt1 | contig 22391 bp, 14 predicted proteins | sample COGITO_mtgs_1103_FD_184792 | JGI IMG/M metagenome (GOLD analysis project Ga0209305, IMG submission 184792) | Pelagic marine microbial communities from North Sea - COGITO_mtgs_110321 (SPAdes) (version 2) | ecosystem: Environmental > Aquatic > Marine > Epipelagic ...
CTTCAACGTGCGAAGCGAAAAAGCAATTAGGATTCGTGGCGAAATTAGACATAGAAGATTGGGTACTTTCGCAGAAAGTGTAAAGCAGTTTTTCATTATGCGTACCAAAGCTGATCAATAAGCTCTAGTTTTTCTTCATTTGTTTACTTTTTTCCGCAGAAGCAGTTACGGCTTCAATTACCGCAGAGCGGAATCTGTTCTTTTCGAGCTGGCGCATCGCCGATATTGTCGTTCCTCCTGGCGAGCACACTCTATCTTTCAACTCTCCCGGGTGCACCTGCGTTTCGAGGCAAAGCTTTCCAGCGCCGATTACAGTCTGACAGGCGAGTTTCATCGCAACACTTCGAGGGAGACCATTCAAGACGGCCCCATCTGCCAAAGCTTCAATGAATGCAAACACATACGCTGGTCCAGAACCAGAAACGCCGACGACGGCGTGCATCTGGCTTTCTTCTACAATGACCGATAAACCAAGATTTGAAAATAATGATGAAATCATCTTCACCGTGGCTAGACTCGCCGTCTTCCCTCCACAGCACGCAATCGCGCCTTCTCTTACAAAACACGGCGTGTTGGGCATAACTCTGACTACCGAAGGTGTCGGCAGCAGGTCGTTGTTTGCGTTGTCCTTCTTATCGCTTTTGTTATTGTTGTCATTGCTTTCATTGAACCCAGCATCTTCCTCGTAAAAAACTTCTTCGCCTTCGAGTTGTGCCGCCGCTATAATCTTATCACTTTGATATTCGTCGTCGTCGTCGTCGTCATCATCGCCGTCGTCGTAATCGTAAGATTTCATGCTAGTGCTATCGCTATCTTTCTTTCGTCCGCCAAGATTGAACAGACCTCGAGACTTTAAGTTGCCATTGCTCCCATCAGCTTGGCGTCCTCGTTCGCTCGATTTCGCATTCGTTCCAATATTTAAATGCTTTTCAATGTCAGATGTTTTAATACCCGCGGCAACAGATACAAACACGTGCCACGGTTTGACCCTCGGTTTAATCTCGTCCAATATGCTCAACATTTTATTTGGTTTGACGCACAAGAAGATTATATCGGATTCGTCCAACACTGCCGAGGCGTTTGAGACGATATTCTCGATGCCTAACTCTTCCTTGAACAGAGACGCTCGACCGTTGCTTGTTTGATTCTTTCCTCCGTAGCACGCGATAGATTCGCTTTGGACGACTTTGGAGTCCAGGAATCCTCTCGCCATCGCTTCAGCCATCGCTCCGCAACCTATGAAGCCGAAGCGCAATGGTTTTTGGTTTTGCAGCACGCGAGCGGACTTGTTTGCATCTCTTTCGATGAAAGAACGATGACTGTCGCTTGTACCACCATCAGTTACGTTATTAACATCGGATGCCCCGTTCACAACTGCGATATGTTGTCTTCTTCTTTCCACGGGAGGAGAATGTCGTGTACTCAAAAGTCTCTGGCTGTGGCTTGGTTGGAGAGAAGACGCTGAAAATGGCGTCGACGCGATGCATTTAAAAGACGCGGAAGCGATTGGAAACATTCGCGCAACGCTCAGTTATCGATTCGTGTTGTTCTCGTTGATGGTGGTGGTTGCGCAGATGGAATAATTTCACAACACAACAAGAGAATTTTATGTGATGATACTTAAGTTTTGTTTTGGGTGTGACAGTTGCTGATATTACTTTTGTCCACACAAATAAACAAACAGCTTGAAACAGCGACAACGAGCTCTCTCTCGTTCACTCCCTCTCTCCTTCTCTCTTCTCTCCCTCTTTTGGTTGTTTGTTCGTCCGGACCGGCGGTTTAATACTCTCCAGCAGCAGCAGCAAAACAAAAAGGAGGGCGATAAAATAAGAATGAATGTGCTCGTTTCCGGTGGGTCCGGATACCTCGGACAGTTTCTCATCGAACGTCTCCTGACTTTGAACAAGGAAATCAACGCGGTACACTACACGTGTTCGTCGGAAAGCTCAAAACTCCCGGAAAGCGTTCACGAACAACACAAGCGAAGGTTAGTTTGTCACGTGTGTGACTTTGAAACTGGTGCAGGCGTGGAAGAGTGCGTCGAGAAAGCGTCCAAGGGTGAGTATCTCGAAGGCAACAAAAACTTGAAACTGGTCGTCAACTGCACCGCGCTTTCGCAACCGAAACAATGCGAAGAAAACGAAGAAAAAGCGCGTAAAATAAACGCCCCGACACACTTATGTGAAGCTCTTATGAGAAAATACGGGAAGGGAAGCGAAGAGAGAGTTCCTTTACTCGTCCACATGAGTACGGATCAGGTGTTCTGCGGTTCGTACTCCAACACCAGAGAAGACGACGCGCGCGAAAAGGCGTTTGAGCCGATAAATGCATATGGTCGTTCGAAAAAGTACGCAGAATCGTATTTACTCGAAAACTACGATAAGAACGCGCTCGTCATATTACGTAGTTCAGTCATCACGGGACCACAGCCGCCGTATCGACGCGTCGACAGGCCGTTGTTTTTAGATTTTATCGCAAAAACGTGCCCTCCAAACACGCGCGGTCAAAGTGCAGAAGGAGAAGAGAAGGAAGAAGTTAAAGATGAAAACGCGGTGGAGTTTTGGACAGATGAATTTAGAAATCCAGTATCGCGAATTGATTTGACCGAGGCTATCGTGTACTGTTTTGAAATTTTCGTAGGTTTACGACGTAAACGCGATGTTTCCGCGTTTTTGTTCGAGGAAGGAGGTGGGTCGTCAGATAGCACTCCCATTTATCACGCGGGCGGACCGGAGCGCTTGAGCCGTTACGACATGGTCACCATATTTTGCAACACCATGAGAGCGAGCAAAAAGCGCGCGAAACCTGCAGAGAAAAGTAAAACCACGTCTTCTAGCGCTGCTGCCGTGGTTAAAACTCCTGCTGATATTAGCATGGACAGCACAAAATTTATGACAGTTTTACGCAACGGCGTTCAGTTGAAATCGTTCCAAGAACAGGTTTTAGATTCGACGACGGTGTATTTGAGCGCAGTTCTTGGAAAGACTCGATAAATTAGTTCATGAGCGACCAGAGAAATTATGTAGGAATGTACGTATGATTAAAAATGAGTTGTATGTATCGTGATAAATGCGCACTCACATTAAAAAAAAAACGTTCTCGCTAAAAACTTAGAGCTCATCTTTCGGTGCTTCCTCTTCTTCCACTGCCGGCGCAGATTCTTCATCTTCTTTCGGCGCAGATTCTTCGGCTTCGGCGACTTCTTCCTCTTCATCGGGGAACTCCATTTCATCCAAGAGCGGTGCGTCTTTCTCAACGCCCATCTTGTCCTTGAGCAAATCAAAGACGCGCGACGCCATGGATTTAGAGTCGTCGATGACGAATCCAGATTCGATGAGCGCAGTTTCGAACATGACGACAGCCAAGTTCTTGGAAGTTTCATCTTCGCCATCAGCTTCGTACTTTTCCTTGAGAGCGGCAACCAGCGGGTGTTTATAGTTGATTTCCAACGTCTTCTTACCCTTCATGTACTGCGCTCTCGAGTCGTCCGATAACGCTTGCGCTCTCATGATGCGCTCCATGTTGGCAGACCAGCCGTATTTGCTCGTGACCACGACGCATGGCGTCGTGGATAATCTGTTCGAGATCTTCACGTTTTCGATTGAATCCGGGTACGAGGTCAAAAGAGCATCCTTCCACCATTTCGTGAACGGCTTGAAGTGTTCTTTCGTCTTTTTGAACTGCTTCTTCTCGCCTTCATCCGCGTCCCCAAATTTCATGTCTTCCTTGGAAGCGTTGGAAAATTTGAACTCATCGAATTCTGTCAAGTTTTGCATCGTGTACTCGTCAATCGGGTCGGTGAAGTAAATAACTTCAAATCCTTTCAACAAGAGTTTTTCGAGAAACGGCGATTTCTCCAAGGCTTCTTGGGATTCGCCGGCGACGTAATAAATGCTCTTTTGTCCTTCCTTCATTCTCTCGACGTACTGTTCCAAAGAGACCAGTTTGTCCGGAGATTGAGAGGTGTAGAAGCGGAGTAACTTGGCTAATCGCGTTCTGTTCGAGGCATCTTCGATGATGCCTAATTTGATGGCTTTACCGAAAGATTTCCAGAACTTTTCGTACTTTTCGTTCGCGACAACCTTGGCCTCTTCGTCTTCGTTCTCGTTGTCGTCATCCTCGGAGTCGTTGCCTTCCTCAGCGAGTTTACGAATCATATCCAATGCTTTTCTGACGAGCTTCTTCTTGATCGTTTTCAAAGAAGTGTGTTGTTGCAACGTTTCGCGAGAAACGTTCAACGGAAGCGTATCGGAATCGACGATCCCTTTAATAAAAGAGAGATACTTCGGCAAAAGCTCGTCGAATTCGTCGGAAATGAACACTCTTCTCACGTACAGTTTTAACGCGGAGGCTTTACCGTAGTAGTTATCGTACATATCCGGAGGGGCACTTTCCGGAATGAAGAGAATAGCTTTGAACTCAACATCGCCTTCGGCTTTGAAGTGGGAGTACGTCAACGGATCGCTCTTGTCTTTCGACAACGCCTTGTAAAACTTGGAGTACTCTTCCGGTTCAATTTCGGAAGACGATCTGAGCCAGATAGCTTTAGAGTCGTTGAGTAAGACCCAGTCCCAGACGGTTTTCGTAACCGTTTTCGTTTTTGGTTTGTCGTCTTTCTCGTCCTCATCGTCGTCGTCGTCGTCCTCATCGTCGTCGTCCTCATCGTCGTCCTCATCGTCGTCCTCTTCGTCCTTCTCCTCGTCGGACTTTTCTTCATCGTCGTCTTCGATCGGAACTTCTTCGGATTCTTCCTTAGATTCCCACATGTAAATCGGAAAGTTGATAAATTCAGAGTACTTTTCGACCAAGTCCTTCAATTTGCCCTCGTCCAAATACTCTTGCGCTTCCTCTTTGAGATAAATCTTGATCTCCGTGCCTCTGCCGATCGCTTCACCATCGGTATCTTCAGAAATGGCAAAGTTACCGTCGGCTTTAGATTGCCAGATCCATTGCGTGTCTTCGCTGTTCGACTTGGTGCGCACTTCCACAAAGTCGGCGACTAAGTACACGGAGTAGAAACCAACGCCAAACTGACCGATGAGAGACATGTCGCCACCCTTTTGCATTTGCTCGAGGAAGGCTGACGTACCAGATTTAGCAATCGTACCCAAGTTGTCCTTGATTTCTTGCTTGGTCATCCCAACCCCTTTATCGCGGATGGAAATAAGCTTTTGGTCTTTGTCGATTTTGATGCGAATGTCGAGCTGAGCGGCATCTCCGTCGCCCAATTGCGAGGCATCGGTCAAGGACAAGAAACGAATCTTGTCCAAAGCGTCGGATCCGTTAGAGATCAATTCTCTCAGGAAGATGTCTTTGTTGGAGTACAAAGAGTTGATGATGATATCCATCAAGCGCGAAACTTCGGCTTGAAACTCGTTGACTTCAGCACCCGCCTTGAAGGTTGGAATTTGGAATTCTTCCGATGACGATGCCGCCTCATCCGCCGCCGCAGCTTCTACGAATAGAGAAGAAGAGGAAGCAGAGAGCGCGTTATCGTTCCCAAAGTCTGTTGTTGAAAGTGAAAAGAGACGACACACACACAACGGTCAGTGATGGCTCGAGTTAACTTTAACCACCGATAGAAGAAGTTACTAATCCAAAATTATATTTGATCGAAAGAAAGCGAGAGAAACAAATTTCCGAGACCAAATCACACGCGGCGCGCTCTCGAAAGATGATGATTGAATAAAAAAAAGACTACGACATCATATCATTACGCACTCGAAGGGACAGAAATACCGGCAAACAAGCCGATGAGTAACCCCAACAGAAGGAATTTAGTAAACTTCATCATCGTTCTTACGTTCGCGAGAAAGAAAGAAACGAGAGTTGGTGTTTCTAAAAAAGTGATGAAGAGATGAGAAGAATTTTCCTTCTTTTCTCCTTTTCTCTTTTGGAGATGATGGGTGACAATTCGGGAGCCAATCAAAATTTCACAAATTCGCGACCAAACGCACGAACAAAAACAAGCGTGGATGTGGGGTGGTGGTGAATAAAAAATTTTTCGTACAAACTTTAACAACTTCGACGCTTCTTTCTTTCCTCATCCTCATCCTCATCCTCCTCTAATTCTTCCGAGTTTCGCCGCCAATTTACATACACTTCGTCCGTTCTAAACCTTTGCGTGCACGTCGTCTGTTCTAAAGGAACACCCACGCTTCCGTTCGCTAAATATTCAATCAAGCCGGTGTACGCAATCATGGCGCCGTTGTCGATGCAATATCGTTCATCCGTCGCATATAACTTTCCTCCGCGCTCTTTAGCCATTATATCCATCATTTCCTGCAGACGAAGATTACACCCAACACCCCCCACGATGAGCACATCGTTCGCATCGCAATGCGCCATAGCTCTTTCCGTCACTTCGATCAACATCGCAAACACAGTTTCCTGAAACGACATCGCCAAGTCAGCCTTCGTGACTGTATTACTATAACCATTACTATTATTACTACTTTTCATCGCGGCTACTTTTTCTTCCGCGTTGGTTAGAATTCCACCAACGTTTATATCCATACCTTTACAATTGTATGGAAATTCCACGAAGGTTTTACCTTCTTTCGCGAGTTGTTCGATGTTATATCCCGGCGCCGGGTCGTTCGAAAGCTCTAAACACCTCGCGAATCTATCCAACGCGTTTCCTACCGCTATATCTATAGTTTCTCCAAAAATTCTGTACCTGTTATCGTTGTACGCGATGATTTGTGTGTTCCCACCGCTCGCGTATAAAACGACTGGATTCTTAGCTTTCGTTACTAATCTTCCCATCTCGATGTGCGCTATGCAGTGGTTCACCGTTTGGATTGGTTTCTTCCAAATTTGACTGAGCGTTCGAACGACTAGCGCGACGACGATGAGGCACGCCCCCATCCCAGGTCCTTTGGTGAAACAAATCACATCAATTTCCTCGCCGAAATCTTTCAACGAAAATGAAGAGCGAGATTCATTATTATTATTATTATTATCATCAAACGCTTCTCGTAAAGCGTCTTCGGTTAAATCTAAAATCACTTTTTTGTGGTGGTTGGCGGTTTCTCGCGGGAGAAAACCACTACCCGTAGGCGCGCAATACGTCCGCCGTTTGTTGCTCAAAATCGTTCCATCGCTGGTTACTATGCCGACGCCTATTTTGTTCGCCGACCCTTCGAATCCAATGGCTATCGTTCTCTTCTTCTTCATCCTTTTTCACATATATTTTATTATTATGGCGCCATGCATGGCAATCGGTGTGAGAAAATATCGAAAGAAAGAAAGAAATGCAAAAAAAAACTAAACTTTTGAAGTAACGAACACGCGCACACACGGAAAGAAAGAAAGGAAGAAAGGAGAATGCCGTCGGCGTCGTCGTCGGCGTCGTTAACTGCAGCAGCGGCAGCGTTAGTAACATCATCGTCGTCGTCAACGCGTCCAAATCTGACTTCTTCAAAGAAGACGAAGAAGGTAAAACTCAACTGGGTGGTGAAAGCTTCATCAACATCGTCAAATGAAGGATACTTACCCGGCACCATGCTAAGCGCGGAGCAAATCTTAGAAGTACCCATCGATAGAAGAGCGTTTAAACCTACGAGCGAAGAGTGCCCTTTCTGTGTAAACGCGATAGTGAAAGAAAATGGGAGCAAGTGTATCGGAGTCTGTCGGAACCCACAGAATGTTCCAGGACCCCTATTTTTTCCTCATCAAATGCAAACGTGTCGAGACGCGGTTCAAATTCAACTAGAATCGATGAAAGATAAGAATAATCCTAGAACCGACCACGGCGTACAAGTTATGTGGGAGTTCAGCGTAGAATCGGGAAACATGGATCGCTCGAGATATTTCGGTTTCTCGTCGGATATGTATCACTTTGATCATTTTCTTGGGAAGTGTTTGGTAAACTTTGACGCGTTCGTATTCAATAGAAAGCACGAGATTCTTGACGAGATTTCAATGAAAGATGGGCGCACTTTGGTGAGAGTCATAGTAACTGATAAAGTTGGGAGTGATACTTTTTGGGCTTTTGTCATGGTGAAGCGCACATTCAGTAAATACGAAGGTTGCTGGCAAAGCTTGAGGATTTTGCCGTGCGATGAAAATTGGGATTCGAAATATATTAACGCGAATACAGGCGAAGCTAAGATGCCTGGAATATAAAATAGATTTATGTATATTAGTAGTACTGTACACGAAAACGACTAGTTAACGGCGGCGGTTTTGACGCCTCGGGCACCGTCTACCTTTATTTTAATATCGGCAGACGCGACGGAGGAAGCGTTGTTGTTGTTGATATTTTTTACACTCTTTCCCGAAGCAGCGCCGAGGATAATTTCCTTCAGTTCATCACCAGTTAAGCTTTCGCGATCCAAAAGCGACTTTGCAATCGCGTGCAGCTCTTTCTCGTGCGTTCGCAATAGCGTCTTGGCGCGCACGTACGCGCTTTCGAGCATTTCTTTCACTTCTTCCTCTATTTTTTGTCTCGTTTCCGAGGATAAGCCGCTTTGATTATACTCTTGACTCGCTAAACCAATAGTTTGAGAAAACCCGTACTTTGTGATCATCTCCCTCGCCAATCGTGTCGCTTGTTGCAAGTCAGACGAGGCGCCGGTTGTAATTTCATCTTTGCCAAAGATCAACTCTTCCGCGACTCGTCCGCCCATGGTGACGTCAAGCATAGCCATCAACTGTTTGCGAGTGAGATTCAACTCGTCTTTATCTGGAAGTTGCATCACCATACCTAAAGCATGGCCTCTCGGAACAATGGTCGCTTTATGCACGGGCCTCGCACCTTGCGTTCTTAAGGCAACTAAAGCGTGACCACCTTCGTGGTAAGCGGTGAGCTTTCTGTTCTCTTCCGTAATGACTGCGGACTTGCGCTCCGCGCCCATGAGAATGCGATCCTTTGCGTGGTCGAGATGGCTATTTTTCACTTCCGTCTCGTCATCTAAAGCTGCCTTCAACGCCGCAATGTTCACAAGGTTTGCTAAATCTGCTCCAGAAAAGCCCGGCGTCCCTCTCGCGACGATTTCAAAGTCTACGTCTTTCGCGAGCTTCACATTTTTCGAGTGCACTTGCAAAATTTGTTTGCGACCTTCGACGTCTGGATTCGGCACCGCGACGGTTCTATCGAAACGCCCGGGTCGAACGAGCGCTTTATCCAAAGCCTCGGGCGTGTTTGTCGCTGCAAGCACAACAATACCTTGGACGTCGGACGAATTAAATCCATCCATTTCCGTTAAGAGTTGATTCAAAGTCATGCGAGTGTTCTGCGCATCTTTCGGAGAACGCTGCGAACCGACCGCGTCGATTTCGTCGATAAAAACAATACACGGTGCTTGCTTCTTCGCCGCTTTAAATAGTTCTCGCACTCGTCGAGCGCCGACGCCAACAAACATCTCCTCAAACTCAGAGCCGGAAACGTAAAAGAACGGCACGTCCGCTTCGCCCGCGACGGCTTTCGCGAGCAAAGTCTTTCCTGTCCCCGGCGGGCCGACCAAGAGCAAACCTTTTGGAAGTTTTCCTCCCAAGCGAGTAAACTTTTTCGGATCTCTCAAATAGTGTACGATTTCTTTCAGCTCATTCTTTGCCTCGTCGACGCCTTTTACATCCGAAAACGTTGTCTTCTTCTTCCTTCGTATTTTACCACCTTTACCGTCGCTCTCTTCGATGAATTCGTCCTGGTTTTGAGGTTTTGGTTGATCTGAGTTTCCTAGAAGCGATCTTCCGACCGGTCCTCCTTTATCCTCGATGAGTGCTCCTACTCCGGACAAGACCACAAAAGCTAAGCCTAACGTGCGAATTGTTCGCCAAACTTGCGCTGGAAACGTTGGTTCTAAATGCTGCACGAATAACGGCGACTTTGGCGTCCCTAGCACTTCACCGCCGGAAGCCGAGGACGACGATCCGCGCAACGCGTTTGTCGCAGCGGCTGCCGCACCGCCGGAAGCATTTCCTCCTACCCCAGCTGTATTATTTGCCGCAGCTGTCGCGTCATTGATAGCTTTTGAGAATCCTTGTAAGGTTGGAAACTGCCATCCTCCACTTCCGCTAGCGCCGTGATTGTTCTTTGCCATCATTGCGGCATTTGCAGCCGCAGCGCCGGCAAAGCCATCACCTCCTCCTCCTCCTCCTCGTTGTCGTCCAAAAGCAGACGCTGCCGCCGAATGTGGTTGCATCATTTGCCCTCGCTGTAGAGTTTCTAACATCGCTGACTCGTTCAACCGATTCGTCGCTACTAATGCTTTGAGATATTCGCTCAGATTCTTCTCGTTTTGTTGGTTGACTCGGTTCGTTTCGAACAACTCAATCACTTTGTTGCTTTTGTTCTGCTTGTTCAACAGTTTGAGTTGCTGAAACTCGAGAGAGGACGAAGAAGAGGAAGAAGAAGAAGAAGAAGAAGAACCGAAGAATCTCCTGCTTATGTTATCGTTGCTCCTGTTGTTGTTGTTGTTGTTATTCGAGACTTTGTTCGCGCTCATCGCGCGGTTGCTCTTGGAAAGATTCTTCGTCATCGTCACTCTCGTCGTCGTCATTCTCGTCGAAAAAAACGCACACGCATCTCGTGAGAGTTTTGCGAACCCATTCCTTCTCGAAGAAAGAGACATGTCGCGAGACGACGCGCTCGTATGACTCTTGTTTTTAAGAGAATGAGAAGGAAGTTAATTCACACACGCACACACACACACACGCACACAAGTCGCGCGCGGGTTGGAGAATTAGTGATAAAATTCTTTTCAGTTTTTTCCTTTTCTTGGGAAAGGGCAAAAGGCACCGTCATCAGCTACCCTTTTCTCCATCATGTCCATGCAATAAACAAAAATTGGCAAATCATCAAAAATCATCAACACAAAAAACAAAAACAAAACGCGCGAAAGAGAGAGAGAGGAAGAGAGACTACGTACGACTCGCGCGTGAATTCGGACAGAGATTGCGCGGTAAAGGCTCAATAATTGATCTCATCTGTGGTTTCAAATTGTCGTAATGCCCTCTCGAAACGGTGGGAGTGGGTCCTCACCGTCGTCGTCGTCTTTAAAAACGAAGAAACAATTGGAAAAGCAACAGGAGAGACGAAGACGTTTTCCCGCCGCCGCCGCTGCTGGGTTGACGCTCGACCCGCTCCTCGTGCCTCGCTTACAAGCGTACGCTGAGAGTAATAAGACTCTTCTCAGAGACGTTGATGGTGCGGTTGAACATTTATGTCGAAGCTTTCGGGAATACAAGAGGAAACCCAAAGGCGTGTTTCGGAAAACTGTAGAACGAGCGATTGGCGTTGTCCTTGCAAAAGAAGGGAAAAATAATAAAAGCGAGGAGGATGCGACGAATACGCGAGGAGGAGAAGAATATGACGATGATGATGATGACGAAGAAGAAGAGGAAGAAGAAGATGACGATGATGATGATGGTGACGATTGGAGCGAGGAGGAAGATGATTATGAAGAAAACCGAGAAGAAGAAGATATGGATGTCATGAATAGAGCGTTGCAGAGCACGTACGCTACGGCTTCAAAAGGCAAAGAAGTTTTCCACCAAAGTGGTAGCATTAGAAATGGCGTTTCCGGGATTGAAAAAGGTTCAACACCGAGCGCTTTTGCGTCAGAGGAGAGAGTGAAAGCGGCTGCAATGAGAGCTTTGGCGAAAGCAGAAATTAATCCCATGGAAGGCAGACTCGCGCAAAACGGAACCGATATCAAGACCAATGTAGATGAAGATGAAGAAGGAGAACCTAACTTAGCGGAAAAGGCACAAATCGCGGGACATGAAAGAGCCGTACAAGCAGTCATGAGAGCGAATCGACGAAACAACGATAAAAACGGAGAGAAGAACAATAACAACAGTAATAGTGCTGGAGGAACGAAAGTGAAAGATCGACAGCTTCGTTTAACATCGAGCGGGTCAAAGAAAGGCGATAAGAAACGTTCAAAACGTAAACGACGGCGTGAGGCTGAAGAAGACCAGGCGATCGCCGATTTAAAGAAAAGAATGAAAGCGGATACAAATTATGATTTCCACGGCGATGGTGATCGTGAGGATAAATCCGAGAACTTATTTTCGCAAGCGACGAAACCGCGAAATGTTTCTCTCTCAGATTTGGGTGGCGTTGAAGAGGCATTATCCGCAATCGATGAACTTATACTGCGCCCTCTGAAGCATCCTGAGTTATACGATTGGCTCGGTGTGCCACCACCTAGAGGTGTTTTGCTGCACGGACCACCGGGATGTGGTAAAACAACCGTGGCGCACGCCGTGGCAAACGCAGCAATAGAAAATAACACGAACAGTGTCACTTTTTTTTCCATAGCAGCTACGGAGATTGTTTCCGGGGTTTCCGGTGATTCCGAAAAGAACATTAGACAGCTTTTTCGAGCGGCGAAAGCAGCTGCACCGAGCATTGTTTTCATAGATGAAATTGATGCAATTTGCCCAAAACGGGAAAGCGCGCAAAGAGAGATGGAACGTAGAATAGTGGCGCAATTTTTGGCATCCATCGATGATTTAAACGCAAACGACGAAGAAGACGAAGAAGATGATGATGAGGAAGGAACAGAAGAAGATGAGGAGGAAGAAGAAAATGGAGTAAGGAAGAGCATTGACAAAATCATCGATAACGCAAACAACCAAATCGATTCGGTAGAAATGAAAGACGCCACAAATGCGGAAGAACCAAACAAGCAAGGAATCAAGAAGAAGAAGTCACAAAAAGACGAGAAAGAGAAGCGACTGCGACACAAACGACACGTCGTTGTTATCGGTGCTACGAACCGCGCAGATTCTCTGGATGCGGCTTTGCGCCGATCTGGTCGATTTGATCGCGAAATTGCTCTCGGCGTCCCAGATGAACAAGCCCGGGTAAAGATTTTGAAGTGTCACTTAAAAAATCTTCGTCTGAGCGGAGACGTGGACGAAACTGATATTGCTAAGAAAACGCCTGGATACGTAGGAGCAGATTTAGCTGCTCTCGTAAACGAAGCAGCGACTTTAGCCGTTTCCCGCGTCTTTGAAAACGCAAAGACGAACGACCGCGAGTCAATTTTGACTGAACGACGATTGAAAGACTCCGAGCCGTTCACGACGAACGAACTCGAATCTGTGTCCGTGACAAACTCTGATTTTGTCAACGCTTTATTAGTTATTCAACCGTCTGCAAAAAGGGAAGGTTTTACGACAACACCATCGGTCACTTGGTCCGATGTTGGCGCGCTCACGGATGTTCGCGAAGAGTTGAAATTTTCAATAGTGGAGCCAATAAATAGACCGCACGTATTTCAGTATTTAGGCCAAAAAATATCGACTGGGTGTTTACTGTACGGGCCTCCGGGTTGCGGTAAAACGCTCGTCGCACAAGCCGTCGCGAACGAAGCGAATGCGAATTTTATATCCATCAAAGGTCCAGAGCTTTTGAACAAGTACGTGGGTGAGTCTGAACGCGCAGTTCGATCTTTGTTCGCACGCGCGAGGGCGGCGGCACCTTGCGTGCTCTTCTTTGATGAGCTCGATTCTTTGGCTCCAAGAAGAGGTGGCGGCGGCGAAGGTGGCGGCGATGCCGCGATAAGAGTAGTAAACCAACTGCTTACGGAAATGGACGGTATGGAATCGAGGAAAGCAACGTTCGTTATCGCAGCGACAAACAGACCAGATATGATTGACCCGGCAATGTTACGACCGGGAAGGTTGGATAAGCTTTTATACGTTCCTTTGCCGGATAAGAGCGCGCGCGAGGATATTTTAAGGGCGTTGATACGGAAAATTCCAATCTTTGCCTCGAAAGCCTCGAATAAAACCGAACCGGATACGGCGAATAAGTTGATTAAAGATGTTAGCGAGTTTAAAAAGCTCGAAGGATTCTCTGGAGCCGATTTAGCCTCCTTAGTTCGCGAAGCGTGCGTATGTGCCATTCGCGAGAATTTAAAAGTTTCACCGGAAGTAAAAGATGGAGAAAAAGAGGAAAGTCTGCCTCTTTTATGCCTTTCGCACTTTGAAATGGCGATAGAGAAAGTTTACCCGTCGGTGAGCGTGAAAGATCGGGAAGGGTACCTCAAATTGCGCGATAGCTTGCGCGGCGTCGCGGGTGCTCTTAGAACTCCAAGTGAAGAGAGATTTTCGAATGAGGACGAGAAGAAGGACGATGAGTAAGTACTTAGAGCTTATTGATCAGCTTTGGTACGCATAATGAAAAACTGCTTTACACTTTCTGCGAAAGTACCCAATCTTCTATGTCTAATTTCGCCACGAATCCTAATTGCTTTTTCGCTTCGCACGTTGAAGCTAATGTGCCTATCAAATCGTTCTTCCTTTTGGCAACATGAGTTCTTTTCTTCTCATCTGGTTGTACTAATTCCGCTATTTCGTTTATCGTCTTTAATTTCCCGCTCCCAACGTTGAACACGTGTCCGTTTTGTTCTATCGAAGACTGCGCGGCTAATACAAAAGCTCGCGCAACGTCATCTACGTGTACAAAGTCTCTAAAATGATTCCCACTACCCTCGATCTTTAAATCTTCATTCGCTTTGAACTGCTTTAAAAACTTTCCAGTCACAACGCCGTCCAAACCTTCGCTCGGTTCGTTTGGACCAAACACCATAAACAAACGCAAGATTATCGTCGGAACGTGATAGCTCTCCGAATACAGCTTCACGATCGTTTCTCCCATGGCTTTTGTTGTAGCGTATGGAGAGGTTGACGCGGTTTTGTGCTGCAAAACATTGTATTTAGAATTCTCCTGGAAAGGAAGATTCCTCAAGTTGTTCCCATAAAACGTCGAAGACCCGGCGTAAACGAATTTCTGAACGCCTTTGAAACTTTTTCGCGCCTTGTGATGTTGAGGATGGTGCAGCCCCGAAGGTTGATTTTTTTTGTCGACGTATTTCGCGTTCGCGGATCCATCGCCACTATCAGACGACGCGTGCCGCGTTTGTACGATTGCTTTCAGAACATTCTCCGTGGCAAGGACGTTCTGCTCTATCGAAAACTGAACGAAATCCACGCCTTTCTTCAATGAAGGCAACACTTTTGATTGCGCAGCCAGATGGAAGACAACGAAAGGTTCGTGCTCTTCAATGGTTTTAAAAACTGTTTCGTAATCGCGACAATCACCGCGAACGAGCGTAGCCTTTTTAGCGAGGAAGCTTTCTTTGCCCGTCGACATGTTGTCCAAGACCACGACATCATAGCCGACGCGAAGTAACTCTTTCACTAAGCGGGAACCAATGAAGCCGGCACCGCCGGTAACTAACGCTTTCGTTTTCGCCACCGGTTTCGGCTCTTTCTCATACTGCTCGTGCGTGTATTCGCACGCGTCTTTCACTCGCTCTGCTGTTTCTCTCAGAGCATCTTCCCCGTCCTCGATGTAATTATCCATGTGATCGGTGTCCAGTAGACGGAAATATTCCTGTCCTTCTTTGAAACTCCCACTCCCAAACTTGCCAACGCTATTGCGCGTGACCTCTTGAAAGTTCCACGATTCCCGAACGATGAGCGAGGCAACCGTCAAAAGTGATAACGCTATCGCAAGTTTAGTCACGCGACCGTGACCAGACGGAATAGGTTTAAGAATATACTTATCATCCGCGCTGCTGCTGCTACTGGCGGCGGTGGTGTAAGTGATGTCGCCTTTGCTTAAACTTTGTCGCATTTTTCCTTATACCTAATTTTATTTTGCGACTGCTTTTATATCTATCTATCTATCAGTACGACACCAGAAGCATTGTTTTCTGAGAGAGAAAGGAACGTCGAAAATGATGAGGATTCGATCTTTATATATGCGTATATCCCGCTCTTCAATCAATGCGTCGCGAACTGGTCGCGTGTGCGCGATGCGTTGTTTCTTTTTTTTTGTGAGGGGGGGTGGGTGAGGTGAAAAACTCAATTTATCCACACTTTTCCAAACGCGAGAAAAAACACAGACAGAACGAGACGTATAAATACTACCACGTCTAACAAGAACAAGAACAACAACATCAAGAGAACAAGGAAAGACAAAAGAAAAGGATATGGCGCATAACATAGTTCTGAGCGCATCAACCGCGGCGACGAAATGTTCTTCGCAAGTGTGGCGCGCTGCTTTGAAGAAGGCGATGGACGCGAACAAATCTCTACCGAATGCAAAATATATCCAAGTCGCGACAACGGGAGCGAACGCATCGATGGACGATCAAAACGACGAGAGTGGGTTTCCAGCAATCCGTACGGTCGTATTTAGAGGTTTCCTGGACCGAGACCCGACGAAAGTGACGTTCGTGACCGATAAGCGTTCGAAGAAAGTAGGTGATTTTGCTGTCAACAACAAGTGCGAAATTTGCTGGTATTTTCCAAAGAGCAGAGAGCAGTTCCGACTGCGTGGATTTGCCAACGTCATCACGAATGAATCGACCGATGAGATTGACATAAGAGACCGCTCGATATCGTGGAAAAAAATGCGCCCAGGCGCGAGAGGGCAATTTGCTTGGCCGGAACCAGGACAACCGCGTCTGCCGGAACACGAGGAAGCTTACGATGTCGACAGACTGATAGAAAACGAAGACGAATTCGAAAACATGTGGCCGAAAGATAATGTTCTGGAAAACTTTTGCCTCGTCACCGTGGACGTAAACCGCATCGATCATCTAAAGCTGAAAGGAAACAAACGATATTTATATAGCCGTGAACAAAATAGCGAGGGAGATACTCGCAGTAATAATAGCGCTAATAACGAAGAAGAAGAAAAAAATGAATGGATGGTGTGCGAGTTATGCCCGTAGAATCTCATCTATAATGAATGCGTTTTTGAACGCGTTGTATTATTACTAGTATTATTATTTCAACATTAGTACGGATCATATTCAATTCAATTGGTGTATGCTTTGGCATACCCTCTGTTTTTAGAAGGTTTCAAACGTTGCTCGCTATTTTCTTTCCACACTTCGCCATCCTCGAAAAACTCCTTTTTCCAAATCGGCACCGTCGCTTTCAGTTCATCAATCAACCATTTAACTGCGTCCAAGGAAGCCTCGCGATGCGCTGATGAAACCGCAATTATAACGCTCGGTTCGCCAACAAGTACCGTTCCAGTCCGATGTTTGATTACTATTTTCAAGAGTCCGTCGTCGGTTTGTTTTTTACTACTCGTGCTCGTTTTGTCGTTGTTCTTTTCGCCAACCCCTCCCATTCCCCTAACTGTCTCGTTTTTATCCTCAACCTCGCAACTCGACGCTCTCCTCACAATCTTGACGTTTTCGCTATCGTGACTATCTCTGGTGTTACTCTTATCGCACCGATCATCGCCGTTCCATTTTCTGAACGCCATCGCACACAACTCGTTGAGTTTCTTCAAAGCCATAGGGGTGTAACATTCGTATTCCAATTTTGAGACGCTTTTTCCATCGAACGTGTTTCGGGTGACGCCGACAAAACTGGATATCGCCCCGGCGCGATCGTCCGATACAATTTGCACGCACTCGTTCAAATCTAAAGGCGTGCCGACGATTTCAACTTCCCAAATTCCTCCTTCTCCTTCTCCTTCTCCTTCTTCTTCTCTCATCGTTTTAATACTAGTGATAAGTCTCTTGCTCTTTCTTTTTCGTTGTGAAGAAGTTCTTCTTTTGCCTTAAAATTTTCTCGTTCAAAACGAACCATCGTCACTTGTCATCCTCCTCTCTTCCTAAACCTAAATACACGCGCACGGCGCATCAATACCCCCGATAAAAAACACAGCTCAAGAGTATATTTATCATGTGTATCGCAGCGACGACTGCACCAACGGCGAGGCGTCGAACTTCGCTCCTGTACGAGCAACACAAAAGGAAAGCAAAATTTAGATGGAACGTTGTCAAGCTTTTGTTCGCTCTGCTCGTAGTTTGGTACGTAAAGTGGACGACAAAGACGGTACTTGAAGGAACAGACGGGACGTACGGAGAAATGGACGAAGATATATCGGCGGCGTCTTCGCATCGGAGGAAAAACCATCCGGTATCTTTGCAAAAAGCAAACGAAGATTATGCTAGTAACGATGATTACTCCTCCTCCTCCTCCCACGACAAAAATACGCAGACTACAGACTACGACGGCGCGACTAGCGAACAACAACAACAACAACAACACAGAACACAAAACCAACAGAAAAGCTCGAGCGTTCCAGATGCATTGCCTGCTGTGCGAACTATTCCGAGACCGATATGCGGCGCGCATAATCAACCATGCGCGCACGGAACGTGCAACGATGACGAAACCATGTGCACGTGCTCGAAAATATACGTAGGCGACTTGTGCGATAGTCCAATCAAACTATCCGGGAAGAAACTCGGCGGCTCGCTCTTGCAAAGTTGGAACCTACCTTACACCGGTCCAATCATCATGTCGAAATATAACTTGGGCAAGCATATGAATACGAGGAAAACGGGCGTATTGCAATTGGATTTACCAAACGAAGTTCCTAGATTTTTAGGCCCGATTGGTCCACCTTTGCTGAAAATATTACCAAGCGATGATATCTTTAGAGGCAACCGGCTCTTTTTTCCAACGTGCGCCGTAATCGGCAACTCTGGGTCCATGAAATCGCGCGTAAATAGAAATCGCGCGGCGGAGATTGACGCGCATACCGTCGTCATAAGATTCAACGACGCGAAGACAGACTCGAATTACGGCGACATCGTGGGAAGGAAAACGTCGATGCGTGTGGTGAACGCAAAGCATTTTGGGTTTCGCGAGACGGAAGATGAATTTGTCGTGCAGCAAATGCGTTCTCCGCAAGCGTTTCGGTCGTTCATGGGCGAGCACAGAAGGAACCCGGGAACGCCTTTATACTCTTTACATCCCGATTTTGCATCGTACGTGATTAAATCGTTCCCGAAAATTCAAACGAGCGTTGGCTTTCAAGGGGTTTTGATGGCGTTGATGTCGTGCGGGACAGTGAACGTGTACGGATTTTCTCTCGGACCGAACGAAGGCTTTTCGCAATCGTATTACAGACCAGATTCGGACGAAGATCTCGACGCCGACGATGATAGCAGTAGAAATGCCGAAGTTCAAATGCTTCGTAAACGAGAACAAACCGAGTGGAAGGCTTTGAGCGCGATGAACGGGGCAGGGCTGATTACGTTTCGCGATAAGTGCGTTGAGAACTGTCATGTGAGTCGATCGCGTTGTGGTCAATGCATGAAAAAACAAGAAAAGGTGATCACGGGTGAAGTAGACGACGTCGACGATGGTGACGAGAATAGCGGTAGCAATGATGACGAGGATGGTAGTAGCGAAAACGATGTGCGAGCGGAAGAAGAAGCGTGAATTAGAAGATAGTCACAATTCGAGTCGATCGATTCACCCAACGCTGGCGGCGATAGCGATTCGATTTATAATACAATACATCGTTTGGTTCATGAGAACTACTTTATTTCCACGGTTTCAAAATCGGCAGCAATATAACTAGGAGTACAATCATCATGAGTATCGTAAACACGCAGGCCCATTTCCGCGTGTTCTTTTGGTATTCTCGAGCACTCACTAACGCCACTTGCCCTTGTTTTACGTACTCGGTCGACTTGGAAACTTGTTCCTGTATATCATCTATCATCTCTCCTTGCGCGTCGACTAGAACGCTCATGTCTAAAAAGATCTGATGTAAATCTAACAACCGCCGCTCTAACTCTCGAACTGCCTTGTGTCGTTCCTGAATTTCTTCGACCGTGTCTAATATCAAACCTCTGCCTTGATCTAAAATCGCTTGCTTAAACATTTGTTCATCGGCACCGTTTTCAATCATTGATTCGAGTTTTTCTTCCTCGATTTGTTCCCCAGTCAACGCAAAGAATCGCCTCTCGATGACTTCCTTGTGTTCGGTGCGCAACTTCTCGCGAAGGACTTGAAACTCAGCCATTTGCTCTTTCAACTTTGTTTTCAAAGCGTTCGAAACAGTTTCTCTGGTTTGTTTCTCGCTTCCATCCGCGCTTATTTTTTTCTCTCGTAGCAATCTTTTCAAGTCTTCGTCCATGTTTTGCACGCGCAGTTTAGCTTCACGCGCTAATGTTTTCGCCTTCTCCGAGCACGCGTTCATTTCGTCTTTGATTTCTGACATTTCTGATGATTTTAAAGCGGACTTTCCGCGTTCGTGGAGTTGATGCAAGTTCACGAGCTGTTTTCGTATGTCCGAAAGAAGACTCTTAATCAATGTTGCGTCTCTTAAGAAGAGTTCCATCGTCGTTGGAGACGAAGTGGTTGATGTTGACGGCTCTGAAGAAACACCTCTTTCAACGTCAACGAATTCGTCTTTGTTAGTGCCTTTTGTTGATAAAAAACGACTCATCTGTTTGTTGTTGTTGTTCGTTTGCTCATCCCGGTCGTCAACTCCCGTCTTTTTTATCTCGCCGAGCAAATCGCTCATGTTGATTTTAGTTTTCGTTGCGCTTGAGACTTGTGAAGCGTTGTTGTTGTTGTTGTTGTTGTTGTTGTTGTGTCGCTTTATTCGTACGGTTTTTTGTGGAAAGGTGTGTGAAATTCAAAAAATCAAAGGAGTGAATTGTTTTAACTATCTACTTCACAACTTTAAACACAACCACGATGTATCGCATGATATTAGTATAAAACAATGGGAGAGAGAGAATAATGAGTTCGTGCGCAGTTTGTTTCGACATCGTGTCAGGAAAATGCGTTGCATTATCCGAGTGCGGCCACGTCTTTCATCCTTCGTGCATAACGAAGTGGTTCGAAATCAAAAAGAAAATCAATCGACAGAACGGTTTTGCGATTCCAACAGCTCCTTGCGTCGTGTGCAGAGTTGATTTCGATATCAGCGCGGCGCTTCCGGTGTATTTAGATGTCCCGTTATCTGCGCTTAAAGCAAAGAGAAGAGACGACAAGAAGCGAAGCGGCGATACGAAGCAGAAGAAGAAGAAGAAGAAGAAGAAGACCAATTTTGAAAAGAAAGAAAAAGAGAGAAGAAAAACAAACGTCCTCGAGAAGCAAGATGATGAGGATGTTGTCGTATTGGTTAGCAGTAGCGAGAGCGGCGATGGAGATGAGAGTGATGACGCCGCTAATGATGATGGTGAGGAGCACTTAGAATCAGAAAATGAAAATGCAGAACTTCGCAGGCTTTTACTCGAAGAAAAGCGGAAAACCCGCGAAGCGGAAGATGCGGTCGTTTTGAATAGGTGTAACAACGATGCGTTCGCGCAAAGTAAAATGCAGCTGGAAACGCTACAAGTGGAGTATATGCAAGTGCAAGAAGAAAACAGAGTTGCGAAAGCGCGAGAGAAAATCGCAGTGGACAAAGCTAAAAATTTTGAATCGAGAGTCACGAGAGCTGAATCAGACGTCAAAATGCTTCGAAGCGAAATCTCGGCGTTGAAGCACCAAAGAGCGGTGGAGATGGACGTGTTCGCGGATAAAAATGCTGTGAGTAGTAGTCGCTTTTTCGAAGAGGAGCAGATTGCTCGATTGATGGATCAGAAGGATAAACGTATGGCGCTCGAATCCCTCGCTCGTTCTTTACGAATGAAAACAAAACACATCGTGACGCTCCAAGACGAATATTTCAAAGTAAATAAAAGTTTAAGAGTCGCGGAAAAGTCACTTCGCGATTTAGAGATGAAATACGCGAAGCGAAAGGCGAGAGAGAAGCAAACGAGGGAGGAGTTACAAAATCTTACGAGAGTAGAAAAGCAAAAGCATGGCGAAGTAGAAAGAAGCGGAATCAAAAATGGGATTAAAGAGGGCGATGTTGTTGTTGTTGATGATGATGACGACGATGACGACGACCTTTTGATTCTCGATGATGATGATAATAATAAAAGAAATAAACCGTCGAGTAACGTCTTACGCGACTCGAACAATAGGAACGATAGTATAAGCGGGAAAGCAATAACGCGGCTAGGTGGCAATGTAAAGAGTAGCTTCAATAGAAAAAACAATGCTAGTGGTGGCTCTTTCATACAAAATGGGGACGACGGCCGAGGCGGGAGAGCAACAATATTGACCACCTCTACAGGGGGAAAGCTCGAACGCAACCACAGAAATGATAGAATGCCGTTAAGTCGAGGTGAGATGATGCAAAAAAATCTCTCCAGCTTCGTGCGTAAGGGACGATAGATAGATTTGTAGTAAAAATACCCCTAAATTTTCATTTGATATATTTCTTAAATACAACCCCTAATACGGAACACAACCCCTAATCCGGACCAACCTCCTAAATTTTATCTGACAAAAATGGAAAAACATCCGTGAAATCCACGTGAATCGCGAATGTACGAACTGAAAACTCGTACAAGGACGCATAATCATGTGTTACACGCCCCCATGGTGTCTATTTGGGCTGAATCGCGTGCGCACGCGCACAATCGACCCTCACACATTACATGTTTAGGGTTTAGGGTTTAGGGTTTAGGGTTTAGGGTTTAGGGTTTAGGGTTTAGGGTTTAGGGTTTAGGGTTTAGGGTTTAGGGTTTAGGGTTTAG
>Ga0209305_1000751_pt1 | contig 22324 bp, 19 predicted proteins | sample COGITO_mtgs_1103_FD_184792 | JGI IMG/M metagenome (GOLD analysis project Ga0209305, IMG submission 184792) | Pelagic marine microbial communities from North Sea - COGITO_mtgs_110321 (SPAdes) (version 2) | ecosystem: Environmental > Aquatic > Marine > Epipelagic ...
CGAGTCGAGTGGTAGAGAACCTATTTTGGATGGGACGCTACGCAGAGCGAGCCGAAGCCTCACTGCGCATACTCAGAACCGTCTTTATGATGATCAATGATGAGCAAGCCATTAGTAAAGCCTCAAAACGTGTATTACTGCGCTCCATCACGGAAGTCACAGGCACACACCCTGGTTTTTTAAGTGCTACCGATGAAGAGCTCGACGATCCTGATAAGGAACTGCTATTAATTATTAAAGATGGCAATCGTGCAGGCAGCATCAAATCAACAATCAACTCATTATTATATTGCGCGGACGAATCGAAAGAACTGCTGTCTTCAGATACTATTCGAGTGATTAACGACATCCGCGACGAACTGGATAACTTAGAATCATCCCTCGCCAATGGCTTATCTTCGGCTCCAGAAGAAGCATTAGATCCGTTAGTTATTCCACTGATTGCCCTGTCAGGCTTAATGCAAGAAAGTATGGTGCGTGGAGTTGGCTGGCACTTTATGGACATGGGCCGCCGCGTTGAACGCGCCGTGCAAATCATGAAAACCGTAACAACCTTGGTAACCCCAACGGCTGAAAAAGCAGACAACGTCACCTTGCTCAATGCCATGCTTCGTTCAATGGAAGTATTTATTACCTATCGCCGTCAGAGTAGAACCCGCACCGGCATTGAATTAGGACTAGAACTCGTCATCTTGGATGATACCAATCCAAGATCATTGATTTTTCAATTCGAACGCTTACAAAATCATTTTAACGCGATACGTACAGTAGACCCTATCCTCAAAGGACTCGAAGAGGAGGAGCGCGTTTTATTGGAAGCGATCACCAGCCTGAAGCTCTCGCGCATCACTGCTCTCGCCGAAAGCAAAGAAGGCTCAAGAAAAGAACTTTCTACCTTGCTAATGCGACTCAATACCCTGCTATCGGACTTTAGCAATATTCTCAGCGATAAATACTTCGATCACCGCATCGATCCGCAACAACTTGTCACTACATTTTGGGAGGAATAAAGCCATGACGTTTACATCATTTTTTATACAACTGCGTTGTCCGTTTATCCCATTGTTAGTGAAGGAATCTTAAGATGCGCTATCAAGTTAAACATATCACCCAATATAAATACGCGGGTAAGGTTTCTCACTGTTATAACTTAGCTAATTTACTGCCAAGAAATACCGCGAGACAAACTTGCTTAGAAAGCCGAATTGTCATTTCTCCACAAGAAACTCATGCCAATAAACGCACCGATTATTTTGGCAATAACAGCTATCATTTCGAAATTCAAACACCCCATACTGAATTAGTTATTACCGCGACCAGCCTAATCGACGTTATGGAAAGTCGATCAGCACTGAGTCTCGACTTTGGCATCAGCTACGAAAACGCGCTGAAATTTTTAAAAGAAACCCCTTCGATCGATGTGATTCAAGCCCGTGAATTTTGCTTAGATTCACCGATGATAAAAGCCAGTAAAGAACTGGCAGACTATGCGAGCCCATCGTTTGCATTATCACGTTCGCTATATGCCTGCGTAGAAGAGTTAACCACACGTATTTTTCAAGACTTCACTTACACCCCTGGTTTTACCAATATCGCGACCCCTCTAACAGAAGTATTAGCCCATAAAAAAGGTGTCTGCCAAGATTTTGCCCATCTGCAAGTTGGCTGCTTACGAGCCATGGGAATTCCAGCAAAATATGTGTCGGGATACATGGAAACCTTGCCACCTCCAGGCCAGGAAAAACTGGTGGGTGCCGACGCAACTCACGCTTGGATTGCTTATTACTCGCCGCAAGAGGGCTGGATTGAATTTGATCCAACGAATGATGTGCGTGCAGGATCTCAGCATATTGTGACGGCTGAAGGCCGTGATTATTATGATGTTACGCCGCTAAAAGGCGTTATTTTTGGTGGGGGAAAAAGTCCTATTTTAGAAGTCTCGGTTGATGTCTCACGCAAACCTGATGGTTTTAATAACAGAAAGTAGCGGTCGCCAAAAAACGACTCGCTACTTACAGGCTGTGTTCACAGCCTTTTAGATAGCGACAACTTTATTCGCACAAGGGCCTTTCTGGCCTTCACCCACTTCAAACTCAACCGCTTGGCCATCGTTCAAAGTTGCGTAACCGCCGCCTGCTTGAATTTCTGAATGATGAACAAACAGATCTTTACTGCCATCTTCGGGTGTAATAAAACCGAAACCTTTATCGGCATTGAACCACTTAACGATACCTTTACTCATGCTCTTTACTCATTTTGTTGGTGAAATATAAATTTCATACCCGAGTAAGTCACTCGAATATAAAACTTCAATAAGAAACCCAGATTAAGGAGTTTCTATTATGGAATAACCGTCCCATAATAATTGATCGACTTTAACGCGCTAAATCAATGCCTTCTATAATATATAAACGGTTGTTGTCGATAACTGTTTGACCGGCATCAAGATATTTTTGCTCTAATACTCCACCGGAAGCCCAAGTCGCAAAATCATCATCATTTAAAACACCAATAGTGCTGTCATTGATTAACCAAATACCTTCTAACTTGTCGTGTGGATAGCCAGTTTCTTCAACAAGGTCGACCAATAACGTTTTGCTAACGGCTTGAATACCTGCATTAGCAATAGTTACCCAGCCATCACTTTCTAACGCGACCTGCTCTAATGTTTGACCATCAATTAACAAACCTAATGAATCATCTTGTGTAATATCTCCTGCGATAGCAATCGCTTCTATATCCGTCGCATTGCTGATATCAATTTTATACAGGAGCTTCATAGCTGAAGGGTCGTCGTTATAAAAACTGCCATCACGCTCAATCACAACAAATTCGGTATTGCTTAAAGCAACAATGCCAGACTGAGAGTTTTGCGTTTTTTCTTGCTTATACAAATATTGGCTAATACTGCCATCGGTTAAGTCGATCGATACTAAACGAACAATATCATTTACTTTAACGGCGCTACTCGGGTTGTACAGGGTCGACTGCATGATACCGACTAACGTTTTCTCATCAGGCGTAACCGCCAACCCTTCCATACCTCGATTAGCCCGACGGTTAGCAAACTCACCCGGCAATGTGAAGGTATTACGCGTATCACTACTAAATGCATTAATACGACCAATTTCAACACCTTCTGCATTAAAGTGAACAATGTGAGGACCATACTCATCACTTATCCAGAATGTACCGTCAGACAGTGCCACCAAACCTTCTCCGTCTAAGCCATAGTCATCCAACTTTATAGGATTTGTATTTTCATCAAAAGGTAAATTCATATTTTCAACAATGACATTACCATCCGCATCGTAAGGTGTTTCACCCGTACCACCTAATGCCGTAGAATTCGGTAAGCCTGTTATAAAAGTACCATCAGGTCGTTTCAATAAAATATCTTTGATCTTTTTAACATCACCATTCGCTTGTAGCTCGAACAAGCCTATGCGCGGAGTATAATCAGGGGTTGGGAATTTTTTACCTTTACCTTGATCGCCCGTAAACGTTGCATTAGGGCCGCGGTCGGTTAAAGCGTAAAATCGAGTAGCATCTGAAGGATGTGCCACCGCATCTGAACCAAAGCCACCGTTACGGATTTCCATAAGGCTTCCAGGCTTAGCACCATCATCAATATCAGAGCGCATAACCGTATAAGGTAAGGAAGAACCAGAGGAACCTACAGGATTGATATTGCAGTGAGCGCTAACGCGAGTAACTTCAGTGCTGTTTAATATATTGTCGGCATTACTGTCTAAACCGGACGTTACTTTTAAACCACCAAAAAAACACTCACTATTACCTAGCGCTAATGTTTCATGAGTAATTAAACTGTTTAATCCATCAGTGCCACTATCTCCATTAATGCCGTTATCGCTGTCACCACCGCATGCAGCCAAACCTAAAGTTGTAAGGAGTGTTAACGTCAATTTGGAGTGTTTCGTGTGCTTCATGCTTTCCCTTTTTAATAGTCTTGTGCTTCTTAGCGAAAAGCATAAGACTATAATTGGGAAATATTACAGTTTAACTATTTTCCGTTTCTACCATTAAGTTAGGCATACGATTTAATCGATCATGAATAGCATGATGAATAAACGCCAGTTTTGTACGTACGGGTTGCGTTAATACAAACGGGTAAGCATCACTCATTCCCATACTGCGATTTAATGAATTAAGAATAATCGCAAAATCAGTCCAAGTATCTAAAATATTGGTAATCGAAGTTTGTGCCGAGAAAAAGTAAGCATCTTGCGGCAAGGTTAAATCTTCAACTTCTTCTGTTTCTTCAGCATTGCCAATCGTTGAACCGGTAATAGAAAAGTTTTTTGCCGTCTCTAAAGTGTCCATTATGTGCATGTAGTGCGACCAAGTTTCGGCCCAATCTTCATAAGCATGCATCGTGGCATATTCGCTAATATATGAATCACGCCAGTTCTCAGGCGCACCGTCTTTATAATGCTTATCCATTGCGTCTTTATAAGACAGTTCATCGTCTCCAAAATACTGCTTACATAAAGCATGCTTCTGCGGTGACCCTGCAATTAATTTATCAAAATAATAATGACCCAATTCATGGCGAAAGTGCCCTAGCAAGGTACGATATTTTTCACCCATGGCCAGCTTTGTATGAGAGCGAGCAACTTCGTCGGCTTCCGCTAGATTAATCGTGATATGACCACAATCATGACCCGTAAAGACCGCCTCTTGGTTTTTTAATGTGCTAGCGAAATGGTCGTTTACATCTCGGTCAGTGGTAAAATCAAAACTGAGCCCACTGTCTGGATTCTGAGCAATCGTTTCCAATGGTAGCTTCATTGATTTCAGAGTGTACAAAGCTCGTCGCTTAGCGACTTCCATTTTTTTCCACAACGGAATATGTTCAACAATGCTTAAATCTGGAATGGTTTCATTAAAACGGCAGGCAAAACATAAGACCTCATCTTCGCCCTCAACGGGAACAAATGTATTCAAATTAACCATGCCCGTACAGGTTTTGTAATTCGCGTGGTTATCACATTTCTGATAACGAACATCCGGCTCTGCCGCTTTGAAATATTGCCCGATGGTTTCATCTAGATCATAAGGCTCAACGTTATCAAAATTGTCATCTAAACCAACAAGACGCTCGCACGCTATACACGTGCTGCTTTCAAAAAATAAGATCTGGTGATCTTTACAATCACATTTAAAAGTTTTCATACAAATACTCGACGCACAAAAAAGGTATAAGAATAATCAGTGTTAGAAGGAAAGTTTTATGTACATACTCTATAAAATTCCGTCCTATAAATTTCCGCTCCATTAAAACGCTATAATGTGCTGAAACCTAATTATATCTTTCTGCAATCTAGCTTATTCTGCCCAGGCACCACACCTGTCATAACCGTTACCTGATAGCCAGTGCCATTATAAGCCTGCTCAAAAACAGCCTGTTGATAACTGCATAAGCCATCGCCACGCTGCATAGTAATTACACCTTGTATGCGGCGACCTGTTTGAATACCCGTAACCTTATGTCGTAATATGCTCCAATCACGATCGGTGATGTACACATATTGCAGCTGCTCTTTCCAGCTATAACGGTTCGCCCAGTCTTGCGCTGCGATTAAAGCACTCTGGTTTAAATCAGTATCGTCCATGCCCTTTGACGGTAATTCATTATTCGCCGTACGCTTCAGCTCTTCTCTCGCATAACGCGCAGTGACCGCTGCTTTCGCGTTGACAGCATACGTCTGCAACGTACTATCCACGCTATCTTGTGCTGCTTTATCTTGACTGATTTGGCGCATGGCCGTTTTGTCTTGGCCCAGCACATTGTAGCGACTGTGTTCTTGCCAGAGCTGTTTACCCAGAGGTCCACTGGCCACCCAAATCACCCCTTTATCCTGCTCAATCAAAAAGCGTCCCATGTGCCCCATTTCATATACGGGCTTACCAATTGCCTGACTTAACTCAGCTTCATATATATAAGTACTCGAGGTGCAGCTTCGACAATTCATGCCCTCTAAGATAATTTGCTTGTTACTCTCCAGCATCACCTCTATTTGATCATACTGTTTACTGCCGACCGCTTGCGGTACTGCTGCGTAATATGTACCACTGCCACCTAATACCTCGAACTTAGCAACGCCTTCACCCGTCATCAAACGCTTAGCTTCGCCCAACGCAAAGGCTTTACCTGCATCCAAAGTAATCGTCGGTGTTCCTTGTTTACTATACACATTGGCATAAGCAATCGTATTCCAAATACTCTTGCCCAATTGACCATCCGCCATGATCGAGACAAAGGTATTTTCGTCATAAGCCATAATGTAAATCCCCATAGAATTGAAAAATACAGGACGCTCCAACTCATTCGTAGCATCATCCAATAGCTTATAGCCTGCGGCAGGACAGCGAGGACATGCCCGAGTTGCGAGCATTTTTTGACCATTCATCTCACCATATTCAACTTGAAGCTTTTGGGTTTGTCCGGCAGCACTGCGCTCTGGAGTAGCCAATTGATAGACACCATTAACCGCCTCAGGCGTCAGTTCAAAAGCGTAAGAGAATAAAGTTATGAAAGTGAAACAAAGGAAAACAGAAAATTTAGTGACGCCGTTCAACATGGGTAACTCCTGCCCAACAGGTGCGAATTAGAAGTATGAATTATTTTTCTTACTTCTAATAATAGTCACACTGTCAGAATTGCAACAGCAATAGAGAAGTTAAATGCACATAAAATACGCCAAGAACAATTATAAAAGTGATTACTTCCAGCCTTGAATCCAATTATTAGGGTTCTTTAATTCTTGCCAATCAATAGACTCAGAACGATGTGAGATAACAGCCTCGATAGCACAATGTATAACGTCACCTTCTTCATCAAGCTTTAATTCAGAAATCAAAAAATGTTTTTCTTTATTAACTGGCTTTACGGCAGTCCACTTACTATTAAGTAGCTTCTTAGGATTTATGCTATGCATAATATTTCTACCTTCTTGTCTAAGTAATTTTTCTTACTTTATATTCTAACGTACTTTTAAAAGTCTCGCCGATTTCTTAATATCCACTAAAAAATAGTATTATCGATATAGACAAGCTTAAATAAAAAGCCACGACTTCACGCAAGTAATTAGTCGCTATGCCGTTATACAGCCTGCGATTTTTCAGGTTTAAATTCACGTATCAGAGCAAAAATACTGGTTACTAAGGCAAGACTATTTGAAATAAGGCCTGCATAAGATGCAACAAACACATTGTGTCCCATCCAGCAAAAGATACACATCAAAAGAAGCAGCCTTAGCCGTTTAATATTCAACTGTAAATTACCGATGCAAAAGAAGAATAAAGCCAGCGATGAAAATAAAGATGCAATACCTTGCCACGTAGCCCAGCAAACTAAAGGCGTTAATACGATAGACGTTAAATAGACAGCTTTAAATTTGGGATGCGACTCCAAAGGAATCGCTAACGATGCCTGTAAGGCCACCAAGAACATAATAGAGGCACCTGTAACCGCGTTAAGCAACAGAAAGTGCATACCCATGAATATGGCCGCAACAATTTGACCTAGCAGTAGATACTTCCGAGTTTTCAGTAAAGGCCAAATGACGTTTGATGCAACACCAAAAATGCCAAATAAGGTCGCTAATTCCATACGAATGGCGCCCTAAACACAAGCATCTCGCCTGACTTCAACCAAACTAATTTCTGCATCATTCACTGCTGTATCAAATGCTTCAATTCCATTGCTTTTGATCAAGTCATATTCGCTATCAAATATAGGGACTACCCAGCTAAGGGTAATATGCTGAGATCCAATGTGAAAATAGTTAAGCTCATTTGGCTCACCTCTAGGTTCATCAAATAATAAAGCTCTAGGCCAGCCAAGCGGAACTGATTCGCTGCCAGCTACTTGGTTTTCTGGAATAATTTCTTCAGGTTTAATATTACGACCTAAAGTCATCATATGGCTTAATATCTTAGCCATATAATGCTGTATTAATTCCAGTTGATCTTCAACGACATCAAAAGGTAAAACCATAAGGAGTTCAGAATTACTGTATTCATCATTATTGAACTTACAGGATGATAAACCGATAGTGGCAACTCGTGTCACTTGATCCATGTCTTCACCAGGAAAAACATAAAGCTCCACGAATGTCTTCTCACTATTCACAGAATCATTATCCACAGTGTCACTATGCTGGGTTTTAATAGAGTTTGGGGAGATTGATATAATGCTTCGGCTTTCTGGTACTCCCCAGCACTTGATGTACTCCGCTAAGATGATGGATCTTTTAATATCGAAGTTAAGGTTCTCGCTTGGATGTTGATTCATACTTGATTATTTATACTCTCTATTCATAAAGCTTAATCGGCTTAAACAACTTTCTATTTAACGGGTTTATATAACGAATAATATCAAATATAAATCTTTCTTCACTTATTTAATGTGATTAATACTTACTAATCATGAAAACATTGTTTTTTATTTTGCTTATATTTATACATACGCTGATCGGCAAGCGATAAGCACTCTGATTGATTAAAAGTTTCAAAACTCGTGGCAATCCCGAAACTAAGACCAGCATCCTCCCACCCTCTTTTCCGAAGCTCTTTCTCCGTTTCTAACAGTAAATGCGACAACTGCATTAACAATGACTCTGCTTGCGGTAGATTTTCAATACTAGCCACTAAAATAAACTCATCACCACCGCAACGGAATATAGAACCTAGCCCTTGTAATTTATGCTGAATTATATTGGCCGCTGCAATTAAAATTTTATCACCTTCATCATGCCCCAACTTGTCATTAATCTTTTTAAAACCATCGAGATCAATAAATGTAATGCAATAATTTCCAGCCAAGCTCGCCAACTTTTCATTTTGAGCAAAACGATTACCAATTTGCGTTAATGGGTCAATTCGTGAAATAGCATAACTGCGGTGAAATTCTTTTTGTTGTATCTGTAACCATTCTGTTAAAGAAAGAAGAATGCATATGCAGTCAATGGTCAATGCAATTTGAACAACAACTTCAAGTGAGATATCCCAGTTAAGGTGATAGAAGTGAGATAATATAAATCCCGTTAACGTCAAAGCATATAAAAAGTTACCCATTAAATAGTACTTCGCTCTGAAGTCTCTTTTCGCAAGCATAAATATGCCCGTGCCAAGGCAAAGCGGAATCCATATTGTTGCGATAATGTGTGATAGTAAAAAACTAAGAGTAAAAGATAGAAAAGGCATTAGCATGCCTAAGATTAAGGTAACAATTGACAATATATTGAATATTTTAGCTAATTTAGGATGGTCTTTCTGGCAGTTAAATAACAATTTAGTGAACTGGCTAGCAGAAGCGATAACCAGAGGAAATATTATAATACCCATATAAACAGGGTTAAATGTTGATACCGTGAATAAATGGCCAAAACTTCCTGACGCAACGAACCATCCAAAACCCTGTATACCTATATATCCAGCACAGGCTAACGTCACTAAATAACGAGTTCTGAGATAGACAAAGAAAGCAATTAAGCCGAGCGTCATCATGACGGTGAATGAGATAGAAGTAATACTGTTAATCAAAAACTGCTTACTATAAAACTCTGTTTTATTATAAATTTTGAGAACAACAGGGGTCGCGAACATTTTGGCCTGAATATAAATCCAAAGCGTACCACTTTCTTTATGATCTAACGGAAGAGAAAAAGATTGTGAATGCGCCAATCTTGGGTTTTGACTTCCTATCTGACCAAAGCTTTCTAATGCAATTATTTCTCCGTCATCCGTCTGCCAATAAGCAGTCCCTATATCTAAGTAAACGGCACTGATATTGACAAACCAAGTCTCTTTCTGCTTTACGCTGGATACTTTAACCTTTGTTATGTAGGCTCCACGCCCACCGAATGTAGACGTGACCTGTTTGGCCTCTTGATACAATTGACTTAATTCTACAAAGCTAGGTTTTTTATCTAAAGACCGAGCCTCACGCCAGAGATTATGCTCACTTAATTCCGTTTGCTTGGTATCATCCAGTGTTACATGAGGCTGCGCTCTTATAGGGCTCGCGGCAATGGATAAAAATAAAAGAATAAGAAACGAAATAGTTTTTGTCATAAATTAACGTATTTGAAGATGCAATGACATAATTGATGGTCACACATAAAGTATAAAATATCCTTATAACGGGTTAACACTACACCCAGTACCTGACGTAAAATCGACAATTTCTCAGGAATAAACTGATCAAAATATACACTACTAGATCAAGAATAGCTGATATCACAGATAAGAATAGGAATTTTCAAAACGAATTAGGGGGACAAACACATCAATCGAACGAGCTCCGCTATATTCAATATTTCTGCACAAAGTGATTTTCCTTACTTTTTATAGATTCCTTCAGTCACATTAAAATCATACAACATTACTCCGATAAATCCCCCACGACTAAATCAAGCAGCTGCATCAGTTGCTCTACTTGCGCACTATTAATACTAGTAAAATTGCACTTAATTTGCTGGGGAATGCTCGCCGCTTTTTTCTTTAAGGCGAGTCCTTCTTTGGTAAGCTGAACAAAGCGTTTACGCCTATCTTGATCGTCCTTTATAATTTTAAGTAACTGCTTGTCGACCATCTTTTTCAGAATTTGTGTCATGGCACCACCATCAATTGCGGTTCTCGCTAACAGTTCTGCAATGGTAATTTTATCTTGCTCCCACAATGCCATCATCACCACGTATTGCGGATAAGTGATATTGAGTTTACTCAATGGCTCACGATAGGCACGAGCAATGCTGTTTGACGCCATGTATAAGCGGTGACACAACTGGTTTTCGAGCTTTAGTTGATCAAACGGCATAAATTGCTCTTTTGTTGTTCTATTAATTTCAATCATGTATTTTAATTTGCACACAAAGTATTTGCAATCTCTTTTACCCTCCTATACTATTTTGCATACAAACTAAATTCTTAAACAACAAACACAAATCTGGAGCTTAATATGAATGTATTACAAAACGTAGCCTACACCGCTAAAGCAACTGCAACAGGTGGTCGTGAAGGCAGTGCTAAATCTGATGATGGTCGTTTAGATGTTAATTTATCAACACCTAAAGGCTTGGGTGGCGACGATGGTCAAGGTACTAACCCTGAGCAGTTATTCGCAGCAGGTTATGCTGCATGTTTCATTGGTGCACTTAAGTTTGTAGCGGCCGAAGAAAAACGCAGCTTACCAAAAGATGTGTATATCAATTCAGAAGTTTCCATTGGTGCTATCGAAGGCGGCTTTGGTATCGCGGTTAAGCTTGCCGTATCACTGGGTGATATGGATAAAGCAGAAGCTCAAATCATGGTCGATAAAGCGCATAAGGTATGCCCTTATTCAAACGCGACTCGCGGCAATATTGAAGTAGAACTTTCAGTGATTTAATGTCGCGTCGAATCTGAAGAAACAGGTTCAGTGATTCGCTAATATTTAATGAGTGCATTTCAGTCCAAGTTGAATGCACTCATTGAATGACTTAATAAGATCTAATCTGCTTAATCTTTAGGTAGGTGAGCTTTAATGATTTCATAAAGTTCAGGTCTGCCTTTTTCGATTTCTGCATTACTCAGTCCTTCTAGGGAATGAGGATACTTCAACCATGCCTCTGTTTCATGAATATAATAATCAGGTTCACGAGCCGTTTTATTACGGGATGGTTTGTAATATGGAACAGCAACACGCACATCTTTTGGCATATTCAAGCGAGTACGACGCTGTAGCTCATCAATAATGGCTTCAATCGAACGGCCGGTATCAAATACGTCATCAACAATCAGCAAGCTGTCATCATGCTGAACATTCTTCATTAAATAATTTAAACCATGAACTTTCACTTCTCGTGACTGCATATCGATGCCAGCCGCATAAGAAGAGGTTCGAATTGCAATATTATCGGTCTCGACTCCGTGATAAGCCAAAAACTCTTGAACCGCAATGCCAACAGGTGCTCCACCTCTCCACACAGCAATCATGAAGGTTGGGCGAAAGCCCGAAGCTAATATTTGAGCCGCCAGAGCAAAAGAATCTTCTAATAAACCTTGTGCGCTTAAGTATTGCTTTTCGCTCATTGTATGTCCTATTGTGTGGTGCTTTACGTCGTAAAGCAGAGATCGGCGATAAACTGCCTATTGTGATTCATTTTAGGCTATGGCCTAATTATACCTGACCATTTGGTCATTTTATATTATAGGCTGATTCAAGCATTTGTCAGCACTGGAGGCAAGATGGAAAAGCATTTTTTAGACGAAGAAACCTTAATTCAGGATGCTTTTCGCCTTGGCGTAAAAATATTGGAGAGTGGCTTTCGCCCAACCTTCATCGTTGGTTTGTGGCGCGGTGGTAGCTCTGTAGGGATTTACGTACAAGAATGTTTGCAAACACTAGGGGTTAAAACCGACCATATTTCATTGCGAACCTCTTATAAAGGTCAGCCCGCTTATCAATCAATGGTGAACAACCCTGAAGATATTCGTGTACATGGCACTCAATATTTGGTAGAAAACCTAAACGCTGATGATGGTTTATTGATTGTTGATGATGTATTCAGTAGCGGTCAAAACATATCTGCAGTGCTGCAACGATTAAAAAAGCACCTCAAATGCAACCTCCCTACCGATATTCGCATTGCGACCCTTTATCAAAAGCCAAGCATGAACCAAACAGATTTTGGTCCAGATTATTATCTGCATGAAACCGATGATTGGCTGGTATTTCCATATGAGCTAACAGGTTTAAGTATTGAAGAAATTGCTCAACATAAACCTCATGTTTCACCGTTATTGGTTCATGATCTTGTAGAGACAGCACCCGAAGCCTAGCTTCCAATTGATATCAGATTCACCAATCTGCATTAGAACAACACCTCACATAGCCATTTTCAATGATTGGCATGTGAGGTTGAACACGACCATAAAGTATTAACCGATAATGATTAATACATAGACCCTACTTTGAAAATAGCCTTAACCCCGCCTTAACCGTCTCTTTGATATGTTACCTGCCAGACTATTATTAGTAACTTTTATTAAGGTTTACCTATGCTTTCATCTAGAACTCTCAATTATGGGCTAAGCTTGCTCTTTCCACTTATCTTGCTAGGTTGCGGTGCTCAGACTGAAGCGCCCAAAGAACAAAGTAAATCTCTTCATGTCGACACATTAACCATATCTACGTCGAACCTCAGACTAAGCAATGAACTACCTGCTCGTATATCAGCGCTTAAAAAAGCAGAGGTTAGACCACAAGTTACTGGAATTCTTCAAACTCGTCTCTTTAAAGAAGGTGACTTTGTGAACGCTGATGAGGTGTTATATCAAATTGATCCAACAATTTATCAAGCCACAGTTAATAGCGCTAAGGCACAATTAACGAAAGCGCTTGCGGCAGAAAGCACAACTCAAAAATCGGTCACTCGCTACCGTGAATTATTGAAGAAGAAATTAGCCAGCCAAGAATTATATGATGAAGCCGAGTCCGCTTACCTACAAGCAAAGGCTGAGGTTACGATTAAAAAAGCGGACTTAGATTATGCCAACATTGAGCTTTCCTATACTAAAATAAAAGCACCGATTTCAGGCATCATTGGCATATCACTGGCCTCTGAAGGTTCCTTATTAACGGTTGGGCAATCTTCTTATTTAACAACGATTATTCAATCAGACCATGTCTATGTGGATATGCAGCAATCATCGCTTTCTCTTTATAAATTGAAACAAGCCTTTAGCAGTCAAACCAATACTCAAGCCTCTATTCCCGTTCTTCTGACATTAGAAGATGGCACTGAATATAGTGAAAAAGGTTATTTGGAATTCTCAGAAGCTCAAGTAAACGCATCGACTGGCAGCGTGACATTGCGTGCAATTATTCCAAACCCTCAACAAACCTTGCTTCCTGGCATGTTTGTGCGCGCGACAATCTCGGCGCCAGAAGCGAGAGATTATATCGTTTTACCTCAATCTACGATCATCAGAAGCCAATCTGGAGAGCCATATGTTTTTATTGTTGATGAAAAAAATATTTCGGAAAAAGTCTTTCTAGAATTAGGTAATGAGGTAGGGAACGGCTGGATCATTGAAAAAGGTTTGAAATCCGGCGATAAAGTTATTACCAGTAATTTAAATAACATAAAAAATAAACAAGTTGTTGTCATCGATAGCGATATCGATGTGGATCAACTCAGCGCTTTAAACGAAAAGTTATAACTCATTAGTTAATCAAGGATTATTCATGTCCAGTTTTTTTATTAATCGGCCTGTGTTTGCTTGGGTTATTGCGATTGTCATTATGCTATCTGGCATTGTATCAATCATTAACTTGCCCGTTGCGCAATATCCCAGCATTGCACCACCCACCATTCAAATTAGTACGTCTTACCCAGGTGCATCTGCTAAAACGATTGAAGACAGTGTTACCCAAGTTATCGAGCAAAGCATGACGGGCATCGATAACCTTTTGTACATGTCGTCAAAAAGTGAATCATCAGGTAGAGCAACAGTATCACTAACTTTTAGTGCTGGCACAGACCCTGATATTGCACAGGTACAAGTACAAAATAATTTACAGCAAGCCACAAGCCGACTACCGACTTCAGTACAAAATCAAGGGATGACCGTTCGAAAAAGCACGTCTGGCTTTATGTCAGTGACCGCCCTGTTCTCTCCTACGGGTACGATGAGTTTTTCTGAGATTCAAGATTATGCTAACTCCAATATTAAAGACATTGTAAGCCGAGTGAATGGGGTTGGTTCAGTGACTATTTTTGGTCCTTCATATGCAATGCGTATATGGTTAGACCCCGCAAAATTAAACAGTTACGCCCTGACACCTGGAGACATTTCCTCTGCGGTTTCTATACAAAATAGCCAGGTTACAGTAGGTCAAATAGGTGGAACGCCTTCTACAGATTCACAATTAATTAACGCGACGATTACAGCGCAAAGCTTATTAACGACGGTGGATGAGTTCAAAAATATTCTGATTAAAGTTAATGAAGATGGCTCTCAGATTCGCTTAGAAGATATTGCAAACGTTGAGTTAGGCAGTGAAGATTCTAGCGTTATTCCCAACTATAACGGTTACGGTACATCCGGTGTTGCCATAACGCTTGCGTCAGGTGCTAACTCTTTAGATACTCAAGCCGCAGTTGATGCGAAGCTGGCACAATTGGCAGAGGGTTTTCCAGAAGGCTTAGAGATGGCCAAGGCAACCGATAATAACGACTTTATTCGTTTATCAATTACAGAAGTGATCAAAACACTCTTTGAAGCCATCGTGCTCGTATTTTTAGTCATGTTGTTATTTTTACAAAATCTACGGGCAACATTGATTCCGACGATTGCCGTGCCCGTTGTGCTACTAGGTACATTTGCGATCATGAATTTGATGGGTTTTTCTATCAATACACTGACCATGTTTGGCATGGTACTCGCCATTGGTTTATTAGTTGATGATGCGATTGTTGTAGTTGAAAACGTAGAACGCATTATGCACGAGGAGAATCTATCGCCTATAGAAGCCACACGAAAATCGATGAAGCAAATCACCAGTGCTTTAATAGGTATTACTATTGTGCTGGCTGTTGTTTTTATTCCCATGGCATTTATTGGTGGGTCAGCAGGGACAATTTATCAGCAATTTTCACTGACTATTGTTTCAGCGATGGCCCTATCGGTACTCGTTGCATTAATACTAACTCCTGTTTTATGTGCAACGCTTTTAAAACCTGTAAAAGAAGAATCTAAGGCTAAAATATTTAGGAGTTTCAATAATTTATTTGAAAAAACCAAATTGGGCTACAGTTCGTCAATACAAGGAACGTTAAATCGCCCCATTCGATTTATTCTTATCTATCTATTATTAGTCGGTGGTAGCTTTTATATTTATTCATCATTACCTAGCTCATTTTTACCCAATGAAGATCAAGGTAAAGTGCTTGTCATGGTCAGTCTTCCCAATGGCTCAACGTTGAATCAAACGAATGAAGTCATGACGGAGATTAGAGAGTACTTTGAAGAGAATGAAAGTGACGTGGTAAAAAGAGTATTTACCGTTGCAGGCTTTAACTTTGCAGGCAGAGGACAAAATGCAGCCTTGGCATTTGTGGGTTTAAAAGATTGGTCTGAACGAACCGCAGAAGGTACCGATTTAGACTCAATTATTCAACGTAGTATGGAGCACTTTTCTACATATAAAAAAGCATCCGTATTTGCATTCAATACCCCTGCTATTCGTGAATTAGGACAAGCCACTGGTTTTAACTTCTACCTGGAAGATATTGGAAATATAGGCCACGATCAATTAATCGAACTTCGTGATCAGCTATTAGGAACATTGGCACAAAGTCCAATGCTAAAAAAAGTAAGATCTAATGGTCTGGAAGATAATGCTCAACTTTATCTTGATATCGACTATGAAAAAGCCAAAGTAATGGGGATCAATATTAGTGATATTAATAATACGCTCTCCATCGCTTGGGGCTCTTCTTATGTGAATGATTTCATTGACAAAGGGCGATCTAAAAAAGTCTATATACAGGCGCAAGCAGAGTTCCGCATGACACCAGAAGATATTAGTCACTGGTATGTTCGCAATAATAAAGGCGAAATGGTCGCTATATCCACATTTACCACGTCACATTGGAGGCAAGGCTCACCTCAATTAGCACGCTATAACGGTAATTCGGCCGTACAAATATTAGGCGAAGCCAATACGGGATACAGCACCGGAGATGCAATGGATGAGGTAGACCGCATCGCAAGCGAACTATCAAAAGATATTCAAGTGAGCTGGACAGGCATGTCGTATCAGGAAAAAGAATCAGGTGGCCAAGCACCCATACTCTATGCTGCGTCATTACTAATGGTTTTTTTATGCTTAGCAGCACTTTATGAAAGCTGGAGTATTCCTTTTGTTATCATTCTAGTGGTACCGTTGGGTATCTTAGGGGCCGCAGCAGCGATTATGATGCGTGGCTTAGAGAATGATGTGTATTTCCAAGTAGGGTTATTAACTACGATAGGTCTCGCGGCAAAAAATACCATCTTAATCGTTGAGTTTGCTAAAGATCTTTATGAAAAAGGAATGAGCTTAATGGATGCTACTATTCATGCTTGTGAAATGCGCTTGCGCCCTATCATCATGACATCGTTGGCCTTCGTATTAGGTGTATTGCCTTTAGTCATTAGCACGGGGGCTGGGGCAAATGCTCGTAATGCAATTGGCACATCCGTGATGGGTGGCATGATTGCGGCCACTATTTTAGTGATTTACTTTGCACCACTATTTTTTGTACTAATCGTAAAATGGTTCAGCTCTAAAAAAGCATAACATGAGACAACTATGAAATCGGACAATTTAATGTTTCTCTTGGTTGAAGATGACCTGGATTTAGCCGCTGCAATAGTTGATTACCTTGAATTAGAGAACATCCAATGTGATCATGCCAGCAACGGTGTTGCTGGTTTAAACCTAATAAAAAGCAATCAGTATGATGCGATTATATTAGATTTGAATCTGCCCAAAATGAATGGTTTACAAGTCTGTGAGCAATTGCGTGGATTTGGAATAGATGTCCCTGTGTTGATGTTAACAGCACAGGATACATTAGATGATAAACTCATGGGCTTCTCTAAAGGAGCCGATGATTACTTAATAAAACCCTTTGCTATGGAAGAATTGATTGTACGGACTCAAGTATTAGCAAAACGTAGAAGCGGTCAAGTATCACGCCTTACAGTATTTGATGTCGTATTAGAAATAAATCAAAAACAAGCTTTTCGAAATAATCAACAATTAAAACTATCCCCCACAGCCCTTAAAATATTAGAAATACTCATGCGGGCAAGCCCAAATCCCGTCTCGCGGGAGAAAATTATGCAAGGTATTTGGGGCAACGAACAACCCGACAGCAACAGCCTGAAAGTGCATATTTTTAACTTACGCAAACAAGTTGATGGGGTTAATTCAAATAAGCTCATTCATACGATATCAGGACTTGGGTTCGCTATTAAAGAGAGCTACAACGTATGAGAATTATGCCAAGTATTCGGCTCTATGTATTATTATCAATGCTGTTGACTGGAGGAGGCATCATTTGGGGGTTATCTGCGTTAAGCAGTTATTATTTTGTTTCTGGATTAGATATCTCAACGCGTAACAGCATGCTGGCATTCGCATATCAACAGAAAAATGATAAACAATTTACGTTCGTAACACCAGAAGTAGATTCCATAAAAAAACAAAAAAGAACCATCACCTACGGCCTTATAAAAGACTGGAAAAATCTTCCTTTAGTTTTTCAAAATACCTACAAACCTTCTGAATTAGTTCTTGATAAATTTTATAAACATCTAGAAAAAACCTCATTATTTACACCCCCTAAAACAGGGTCTTTTATAATAAAAATAATGAAAGATAATGAAATATATTACGCTACGCTTATAATCTCAAATGGTGATAAAAAAATAAACAGCATCTCAGATTTAAACAATTTTGTAGTTATTAACTTAACCGCTCTAGCGGTAATTATATTATTCACCTTAATTTTATTATTTGTTATGCGACAAGTAACGTTACCAGTAAAACGACTTAAAGATTGGGCAAAAAATCTAAAAAACCAACAATTATCACAAGATATTCCTGATTTTCATTACAGTGAACTCAATATACTGGCAAGCTTGATACGTGATAGTTTAGATTCGGTTCAAAAAAGCCTAGAACGTGAAAAGAAATTTTTGGGATATGCAAGTCATGAACTTCGTACACCTATTGCAGTATCTCACTCGAACAGTGAACTATTAAAAAAACTTATTGAAAACAACTGCCCTCGCGAAAAACAACTGCAAGTATTAGCAAGAATTTTTCGAGCTAATTTAACTATGACAAGTTTAACTGAAACCTTACTTTGGCTAAATCGTCGAGAAGGTAAAGAACTTGTAGCACGAGATCTTCAACTAGGCATACTCACAGAGCAGCTTGTTAATGAATTAAAATATCTAACGGAAGGTAAAGTTATTACACTCAGTGTGGAAACTGATCATTCATCCAGTGAGCTTCCAGAAGGCGTATGTCGAATTATCATATCCAACTTAATTCGTAATGCATTTCAACATACGACTGAAGGACGTGTTTTTATAAAACAAGAAGGCTGCCATCTTTCTGTTATTAACCAAAACAGTTTAAGCGAAGAGAGAATAGACGTCTTTGAAGGTAATAGTTTGGAAAAAGATAATTTAGGCTTTGGGTTGGGCTTAAGCTTGACCCAAAGGATTATAGAACAATACCAGTGGCAATATGAAGCAACCGATATAACAGGAGGAAAAAGCGTTTCTGTCATTTTTAAGCGCTGAATATGATTAACCATTCACTCTAAGCTTCTTATATCGTCAAAAAATGTTATTTTATGAACAATAAAAATAACATTGACGGATCACACTAAGATGATAAATAAAGTAATAAAAAAAATAATCGCTGGCACCACATTGATATTGCTAGGCTATCTAGTTTTCTGGCCTGTAGACGTTGACCCTGTAGCATGGCAGTCACCTGAAAATTCAGGATATACGGGTATCTTTTCTCAAAACCAACATCTTAGCCAAATCAAGCGTATCGACTTAAATGGGGATATTGGCCCTGAAGACTTGGCCCTTGGTGCAGATAATAATGTTTATTTTTCATTATTAAACGGTGATATTAAATTCATCGATGCTAAAGGCCAAATACACTCTTGGGTGAACACGGGTGGTCGTCCACTGGGTATTGAATTTGATGGTCAGGGTAATTTATTAGTCGCTGATGCTTTTAAAGGTTTGCTCAGCATTTCGCCTCAAGGCGACATTAGTACTTTAGTAAATAGCGTAGAAGGCATTGCTGTTAACTATGCTGATGATGTCGATATTGCAAGCAATGGCAATATTTATTTCTCCGATGCGTCTTCAAAATTCTTTGCTAAAAAATACGGTACTTACGGGGCTAGCTTGCTCGATATTAATGAGCACGGCGGCCATGGCCGAATCATCGAATACAACCCCAATACAAAAATCTCAATAGTCATTGCCCGTGACATTAACTTTGCTAACGGTGTGGCGCTTAGTCATGACGAGCAATATGTATTGTTCAATGAAACCGGTAGCTATCGCATATTACGTTTAGCACTCAACGGCGACAAACGTGGCAAGGTCGAAGTCGTGATTGATAGCCTACCTGGCTTTCCTGATAATTTATCCCGAGGCAGTAATGGATTGTATTGGTTTGGATTAGTCAGCCCACGCAGCAAGTCGCTGGATATGCTGTCTGACTCACCACGCTTACGCAAAGTTATTCAACGCTTACCTGAGTTTATGCGCCCTAAAGCGCAACACTATGGTCACATTGTGGCGATCAACGATAGCGGCGAGATTGTATTTAACCTGCAAGATCCTCTTGGTATTTACGGCCAAACCACGGGTGCTTTAGAAGTGGGCGATAAACTGTACGTTAGTAGCCTGCATGAAACAGCATTAGGGGTAATAACCAACGTGAATAAGTGATTAGCGAACGCTATATGAGTGAAGTAAAACTTGGTCTAAATGAACGTCTGAACATTTTATTCAGATAATGCTTTATGCCGAGAACAAGTTAACTTCACTTGCGGTTAAATATCGCCACCGTCCAACTTCAACATCGAGTTGGATGTCGCCAATTTTTTCCCGATGCAAAGTCAGCACTCTATTCCCTACCGCGGCGAACATACGCTTAACCTGATGGTATTTGCCTTCCGTGATGGTAAGCAGTACTTCCTTACTCTCACTGCCTTTGGCAGAAAGCACTTCTAATGTAGCAGGCAAGGTGAGCTGCTGCTCGCCTTGCAACTGTATACCGTGCTTAAAACGAGCGACAAGCGCTTCGACAGCATCATCAGCAATGCCATAAGATAAACCCACTCGATAAACTTTATGACAGTGTTTGTCGGGGCGGGTAATGCTATAGGTCCAACGACCGTCATCAGTGATCAATACCAATCCTGTTGTATCAACATCTAAACGACCTGCTATATGCAATTCTGAAATGTTCTCAAGCCCTCTATCGATAGCTAAATCATTTCCTAATAAGTTGAATAAGGAGGGATAATCGCCATCAGTATTTGAGCAGATTGTCCCCACGGGTTTATGCATGAGTATGTAGCGAAATGGTCGTAGTTTTAATCTTTGGCCATTGAGGGTGATTGTATTGTTTTCATGCACCTGTGTTATTTCATCTATTTCGCCCTGCCCACTCGCGCAGCCATTAACAATCACATCACCGGCCTGTATGCTCTGAATCGCTTCTGCTTTGGTTAGTTCGGTGCTTTTACAAATAAACTTATCTAGACGCATAGTGGGAACAGCTTAGGGAAATAAGGTTCTATAATAAAGACCTACAATACTAATGAATAGACTTTATATAGCCAGCCCAGAATTTTCCTAAAACTGCACGATAGCTTCAGTATCACTAAAGAACTTATTGAGTATTCATACAACACGATGAAAGAGCCGTTAAAAAAACTAATGATCAACAATGAATAATGCTCGATAAATATTTTATTCGACGTTCAATGGCTATTTTCAATAAAATCCATAAAATATACCGTATTTACCCCTAATCTCGTCAGGATCAACATATTGAAAAATGAAAAATGAAAAAGTCTATTTTTCCCGTTAATTCACGCATTTTTAGCAACATTCGTTTTCCTTTATTTTGGCAAATGTTATTAGCGATGACGCTTGTTCTAAGTCTTTCGACTGGCATTTTGTGGGGATATGTGCAATTAAATTTTAGCGATTTAATGCAAAAACAAACAAATACTTTTGCCAATACAATCACACAGCAGGCTGCTAGCAGTGCCGCTGAAATGTTGATGGCAGATGATCATTTAGCACTGTCCTCTATGCTCGAAAATCTTGTGCGCAGTAGTGATAATATTCTTTCAATTTCTATTCAGGATGATACAAAAAATACCGTTGCCCTGGCGCGAGGCTCAGCCTTGAAATCAGCACCAGATTTGCCTCAAGCATTAGAAAACGATACTGAGGCCAATTCAAGTAATGAAAATAACAGCATCGACTATCAGGCTGATATTATCTTTCATGAAGTAAAAGCAGGTTCTATTCAACTCAGTCTTGATAACAGCGCCATCAGTGATTCGCTGACCAAAGCGTTGCGAGCATTGGGGATGATTTTAATTGGCATCGTTTTCTTTACTATCATCAGTAGTATATTAATTGCAAAAAAATTAACCCGCTCATTGCAGCAACTTCAAATGACAACTCAGCAAGTAGC
>Ga0209305_1000753_pt1 | contig 22304 bp, 16 predicted proteins | sample COGITO_mtgs_1103_FD_184792 | JGI IMG/M metagenome (GOLD analysis project Ga0209305, IMG submission 184792) | Pelagic marine microbial communities from North Sea - COGITO_mtgs_110321 (SPAdes) (version 2) | ecosystem: Environmental > Aquatic > Marine > Epipelagic ...
TTGACATAAATAAAATAGGAAATTAAATCAATACATCTCTAAGCTCATAATGGCGTTACATCTTTTATAAACCCAGAGATATGTGCGGCTATACGATCAGTATCAAGGTTGGCGTCAATCTGATTACTAGCCATTAGTCGTTAGTCGTTAGTCGTTAGGAAAAATCACGATTCTTCTAGCTGATTAATATCACACGCTTCGACGGTCATGCTAACCGTAGGAGCCATGACCTTGGCCGTTCCTATCACAACCGCTTTATCATCTTGATTCGTAACAACACATTGCAAGGTTACAATGGGCTTTTCAGGATGCTTTTCAACAGCTGTTAGCGTGACGGTGAGGGTATCACCAATGCAAACAGGACGTTTAAACTGCAAGTCTTGAGAAAGGTAAATAGTGCCTGGCCCAGGAAGGTCCATCGCTAGCGCGGCTGAAATGAGGCCCCCTGTGAACATGCCGTGAGCAATACGTTGCTTAAAAGGCGTGGTTGCGGCGTATTCTGCATCTAAATGCAATGGGTTTAAATCACCGCTGGCTTTCGCAAATAATAATAAATCGTCTTCTGTGACGGTGTGCTGACGCTTGCAAAAATCATCAATATTGATGGTATCAAAAGGGCGATTGCTTATTAGTGTCATGCTACTTCCTTGCAGTTGTTTTAATTATATTTATGAAAACTTAATCTAATCTTAGAGTTGCTGCTCTATCCAGTCAGCAACATCATTATAAACGTCATGCTTGCACGTTTCGTTTAGCATTTCATGACGAGCTTCTTTATAAAGCTTATGTGTGACGTTGTCATGACCTGTTTGTCGTAGTTTTTGCTTTAAGGCACGAATACCTTTTCCCATCCGCCCTACGGGATCTTTTTCACCGCCAAATAAATACATGGGTAATGAATGTGGAATCTTATCAAGTTGCTTTTTTTGACTAATTTCAATCAAGCCTGATAGTAGTTGTCGCCAAGTTTCTGCGCTGCAAGGAAATCCACAAAGTGAATCGTTTATATATTTATCAACTTGCTCTGGGTCGCGGCTAAGCCAGTCAAAATCAGTTCGGTTAGGTTTGAAATGATTGTTGAAGGATGCAAAGGATAATTTGTCCATCACTGAGGAGGGGCTACCTTCCTTTAATCTGAATTTTTCTAAGTGTGCAATGATACGTCCTGCGTGATACATGAAAGGGTGTTGATAATTTGTCCCAGACAGAATTAATCCTGATAGGCGGTTGCCGTATCGTATTGCATACCCTTGGGCAATAAATGATCCCATGCTATGAGCAAACAAGAAAAGTGGTAGTTCTTTATTTTGAATAACGTGTTCTTGAACATCGACAATGTCTTGAATTGTTTTTGACCAGCCATCTTCATTAGCATAGTGCCCTAATATTTCATTTTCACCATGCCCGCGATGGTTATGGCAAATAACGTTATAGTCTTGGGTGTATAAATACTGAGCAAACTCATTATAGCGGTTCATGTGCTCGGCCATGCCATGGCAAATATGAATGTAGGCTTTTGCAGTTTCTGATGTCCAGCATTTGACTTGAATACGCCGTCCGTCTTTAGCCGTAATCGTGATGATTTCATTGGTCATGTTTTAACCTGTAGTTCGGTGTTCGTTCGTTATAATTATAAGTTTTATCGTTAGGGTATTAGATTACTGTGCTTTTGACTTTTTTTGTATGCTTTTGGTTAAGGTTTTTTGCTCGAAATAGTAAAAAATGGTAATCTCTTTGCCAATTATTCGATCAAAATATGCCAACCTTCAGTCATTCAATGGCAAGAAAATTAATGCATATGAAATTTAGTACAGTATTCGTACGAATCTAATTGGGAACTGAGCATGAACGAAACATTTTTTCAGGATAAATATCCAGCAGAACTCGCGAAAACGATTGATACCGATAAGTATCAATCAGTGGTCGAAGTATTTAACGGTTTTGTTGCTAAATATGCCGATAAACCGGCTTTTACCTGTCTTGGTCAAACCATTACTTATGCTGAATTAGAAACCGAAAGTGCTGCCTTCGCTGCGTATTTGCAGAATGAAACAGCATTAGAAGTGGGTGACCGTATTGCGGTTCAGCTACCGAATGTACTTCAGTATCCTATCGTTGTTTTCGGCGCAATGCGTGCCGGCATGACCGTCGTTAATACCAATCCGCTCTATACTGAGCGTGAAATGGAACACCAGTTTAACGATTCAGGTGCTAAAGCCTTAATCGTTTTGGCAAACATGGCAGCGAAAGCTGAGCGTGTTTTAGCCAATACTTCAATTGAGACTGTAATCGTTACCGAGGTTGGTGACATGCATAAGATGGTTAAGCGTGTCTTGATCAATAGTGTATTGAAATATGTTAAGAAAGAAGTTGAATCATACAATATCGCCAATGCTGTTTCTCTACGCAAAGCGTTAAGTTTAGGTAAGGGCAAAGCTTTTACTACTCCAGCAATAAAACAAGATGATGTCGCTGTTTTACAGTACACCGGCGGTACCACTGGTGTCGCTAAAGGCGCGATGTTAACGCACGGAAACTTGATTGCAAATATGTTGCAATGTCATGGTCTCTTCACGATGGCTTTGGATGAAGGTAAAGAAACGGCTATTGCTCCACTTCCTCTGTATCATATTTATGCATTTACTGTGCACTGTATGGTATTACTGGAAACGGGTAATCACAGCGTACTAATACCTAATCCTCGTGACATACCTGGTTTTATTAAGGTATTACAGAGTACTAAATTCTCTTGCTTTGTTGGTTTGAATACCTTGTTCGTTGCGTTATGCAATCAACCCGTTTTCAAAGGCCTTGATTTCAGCGGATTGAAATTGACTATTTCGGGTGGCATGGCTTTAACTAAGAATGCTGCTGATCAGTGGAAAACAATAACAAACTGTGAAATTGCAGAAGGCTTCGGGATGACAGAGACTTCTCCTGTAGTATCATTCAATCCACCGGGTCACGTTAAGCTAGGCACAATTGGTATTCCTGTCGCGAGTACTAACTGCAAAGTAATTGATGACAATGGTAATGAGTTACCAATTGGTGAAGCAGGGGAGTTATGTGTTAAAGGCCCTCAGGTCATGAAGGGGTATTGGCAGCGTCCTGAAGCAACAGCAGAAGCTATCTCTAGTGATGGTTGGTTGAAGACGGGTGATGTTGCCGTGATCAGCAAAGATGGTTATATGAAGATTGTTGATCGTAAGAAAGATATGATCATTGTTTCGGGCTTCAATGTTTATCCGAACGAGGTTGAAGACGAAATTGTTACTCATCCTGATATCATTGAAGTCGCGGCGATTGGCATTCCAGATGAGAAAACGTCAGAAGCAGTAAAAGTTTTTGTTGTGTCAAGTAATGAAAATCTAACCGCAGCGGATGTGAAAGCATGGGCTCGGAAGCGTTTAACTGCATATAAAATACCACGACATGTGGAATTTCGCGATGAGTTACCAAAAACGAACGTAGGTAAAATATTGCGTCGTGAATTGCGTGATGAAGAAATCGCTAAAATCAAAAAATAAAACATAAGCCTATATTGGCAGAAGTTTCATTACGATTTTGTTAGAATAACGCCCTGCCTTTGCAGGGCGTTTTCGTTTGAGTGTTATAAGTTTACGAACGCTATTAGTTGTACCGTCGTTATTATATTTTTTTATTACTTAATAGATCACTTATTTTAAAAGATCACTGGATTTGATGTGAGCCAGAATAACAAGCTTGATAAAAATGCGCTTAAACAGGCCGTTAATAATTGTTTAACAAAAGATAAGTATCGACTTAATCGAGACTTACACGCTATTTTTGGTTTAGCAAAGCAGGAAAAGCCATTCGATAATAAGTTGGCTAAATTATTGGTGGCTATTGAACGCAGTCAGCAAGTTCTTGCTCAGCGAAAAACTGTTTTAACACTGAATTATCCCGAGTCACTTCCGGTTAGCCAAAAGCGTGAGCAAATATTAGCGGCTTTGTCTGAGCATCAAGTTATTATTATTGCCGGTGAAACAGGGTCTGGTAAAACAACTCAGCTCCCTAAAATGTGTTTGGAGTTGGGGCTCGGTCAGGCGGGTACCATTGCGCATACTCAACCTAGACGGTTGGCTGCACGATCAGTCGCTAGTCGAATTGCTCAAGAGCTCGAAGTAGAAATGGGTCAAGAAGTGGGGTGTCAGGTACGTTTTAGTGATCAAAGCACTGAACGCACGCGGGTTAAATTGATGACGGATGGTATTCTGCTAGCCCAAACCCAGAATGACAAATTTCTTTCAGAATACGATTGCATCATTATTGATGAAGCCCATGAACGTAGCTTAAATATTGATTTTTTATTGGGTTTTTTAAAGCAGTTGTTGCCTAAGCGCCCAGATTTAAAAGTCGTTATTACCTCTGCAACTATTGATTTAACCCGGTTTAGTGAGCATTTTTCCAATGCCCCTGTGATTGAAGTATCAGGTCGAACGTTTCCCGTGGAAGATCGGTTTCGACCTTTGGTTCGAGAAAGTGAAGATGACACGGATTTAACCATTCAAGAAGGCATCTTACATGGGCTGCAAGAACTAGCTGAGCAAGATCGAATTAAGCAGCAAGCTGGGGATGTGTTGGTCTTTTTACCCGGTGAACGGGAAATTCGTGAGTGTGCTGAATATTTACGAAAAATGATGCTGCACGATAAGGATCTACGTAATAGCCAAATATTACCGTTGTACGCACGTCTAGGGGTGAGTGAGCAGGGTAAAATATTCACAGAGTCGGTCGGGCGTCGGATAATATTGGCGACGAACGTGGCCGAAACATCGCTAACCGTACCGGGAATTCGCTATGTTATCGACTCTGGTGTTGCGCGAATAAGCCGCTATAGCTATCGATCGAAAGTTCAGCGTTTGCCCGTGGAAGCTATTTCGCAAGCCAGTGCGAATCAAAGGCGCGGGCGTTGCGGTCGTGTTGCAGATGGTATTTGCATTCGCTTATTCTCTGAAGACGACTTTTTATCGCGCCCTGAGTTTACCGAGCCTGAAATACAAAGAACAAATCTTGCCGCTGTTATACTGCAAATGATTTCGCTTAAATTGGGTGATATCAGTAATTTCCCTTTTGTTGATGCGCCTGATCCGCGTTTTATAAAAGATGGTTTTAACCTGTTGCAAGAGTTAGAGGCGGTTACCTCCAGTGCTGCAGAAGGGCAGTTTGTTTTAACTCAGCTTGGCCGTCAGATGTCTCGCTTGCCAGTGGAGCCAAGAATATCCCGGATGCTTTTGCAAGCTAAAAAACAAAATGCATTACGTGAAGTTCTTATTATTGCTTCCGCATTAAGTATTCAAGATCCGCGAGAAAGACCTGCGGATAAAAAACAAGCAGCCGATCAAAAGCATAAAGAATTTGCTCATGAAGAGTCTGATTTTTTATCGTATGTGAATCTATGGGATGCGTTTGAAGAACAAAGGCAGGAACTAACCAACTCACAGTTACGAAAATGGTGTCAGAAAAATTTCGTCAATTATATGCGTATGCGTGAGTGGCGCGATGTGCATAAGCAACTACACATACTGTGCCGCGAAATGGATTTTGTTTTAAATACCGACGCTGCCAGTTATGAAAATGTTCATAAATCTTTGCTAGCAGGGTTGTTAAGCCACATTGCGCAAAAAGAAGAAGGTGCAGAATATTTAGGGGCTCGTCAGCGTAAGTTGCAAATTTTCCCTGCATCGGGTCTTTATAAAAAACGCCCTAAGTGGATTGTGGCGGCTGAATTAATGGAAACAACGCGTTTATACGGACGTACGGTAGCGAAAATTGATCCGGAGTGGCTGGAACAGTTGGCCAAACCCCTATTAAGAAAAAGTTATTTTGAACCGCACTGGAGTAAAAAACGGGGGCAGGTGATCGCCTTTGAACAGACGAGTTTATATGGCTTAATTATTAACCCTAAACGCGCCATCGATTTTAGCCGTATTAATATGCCGGAGGCGAGAAATTTATTTATCCAGCAAGGGCTGGTTGAAAATAATATTGAGTTAAAATCAAAATTTTATCAGCATAATATTAATTTAATTGCTGAGCTAGCCGAGCTTGAAGAAAAAACACGAACCCGAAGTTATGTGGTGGAAGATGCCGTGGTTGGGCATTTTTATGATGAGCATATTCCAACAGATCTTGCTTCGGTTATTAGCTTGTATGCTTGGCTAAAAAAGCCAGAAACAGATGAAAAAACACTGTATTTAAGCAAAGAATATTTATTAAAACAAAGTGAAGACAGTGTCACCGATGCTTTGTACCCCAGCTACTTTAATTATCAAGGTATCAGCTTTCCATTGGCTTACGCATTCTCACCAGGAGCGAAAGATGATGGTGTATCGATGACAGTGCCTGCATCGGTATTAGGGCAAATTTCTATTGATCAGGCTGATTGGTTAGTGCCTGGTTTTATTAAAGAAAAATGCATTGCCATATTGAAAGGGTTACCTAAACCGATACGTAAACAATTAGTGCCCGTGCCAAATACGGTGGATGATTTTTTACGCATTGCTAATGTGGGCGAGGGCGGTTTATTTCCTCAGCTAGTTAATTTCTTATACGCGAAGTATCGAATTAAAGTTGAGTTGGATGACTTGCGGTCTATTAATTTAGACAACCATTTTAAAATGAATTATCAGGTGATTGATAATGATAAAATCGCTGGCCAAGGGCGAGACTTGATGCTTCTGAAAGAAGAGTTTGAAGGTCTAGGTCAAGCGCAAGCGACGGTATTAACGGATAAAGAATTCGATCGCACGAATATAACGCAATGGGATTTTTCAAAGCTGCCTCAGGTCACGGAAAGAGATTTGCAAGGTTTAAAAGTTCGCATGTTCCCAATGCTTATTGATCAAGGCAGTCATGTTGATATGACACTGAATGCTGATGAGGACTTTGCTGGGCTATCGAGCCGCCAGGGTATTATTCGTTTGCTGCGCTTATCGTTACCGGTGCAAGATAAAGAATTGCGCAAAGAACTTAGATTGTTAGATCCTGTTATGCCTTACGCTCAAGGACTTGCATCTAAACAAGAATTTTATAATGATATTTTGGACGCTTGTTATAACTTATGCATGCTCTCTGAAGATGAGTTGCCGAGAAGTGAACTGGCTTTTAAAACGTGTCTTGATAATCGTTCAGAGTTATATCCGACGCTCGTAAAAATCATCGATTTACTGAAACGTGTTCTTCCTTTAAGGCATAAAATACTCAAGCAAATGAAGGGCAATACTACAATTGATCGAGCGTATGCTTACAGTGATATTAAATCTCAGTTGAATGAGTTGTTTTCAAATAACTTTATAATTCAAACACCCTGGATGTATTTGAAATCGTATCCTAGATATTTGGAAGGGGTTTTATATCGCCTCGATAAATTACAGGGTCAATTACAGAGAGATCGATTGCGCATCGCTGAAGTGGACGAAATAAGACAGTTGCATCAGTCGGGCGTTAAGCAGCTTTCAATTCCTTATTACGCCAATACTGAGTTATTGAATTTTTATTGGCTTATTCAAGAGTTTAGAATGTCTTTATTTGCTCAGCCTCTAGGTACGAGTGAGCCAGTTTCAATTAAACGTTTGCGCCAACGTTGGAATGAAATAAAAATTGAACTATCTTTGTGATATTTTTCCGTTATTGAATTGTTTTTTGAACTATTCTTTGACAGGCTGTACTAACAAAGAATAAATAAAGGGCAGGCTTATTATAATATGCCCCATATAATAACGCACAGACAGAAACCTTAAGGATTTGATCATGAAAAACACAATAACTAAACCTTTAGCCGCTGTATTTGGCACCGCTTTTGTAACCGCTATGGCACAGATTCCTGCGGCTCAGTCGGCGGAAAACCCATTTGCAACGACTGAGTTGCAAATGGGTTATAAAGTTGCTGCTCATCACGAAGGTAAGTGTGGTGAAGGTAAGTGTGGCGGTGAGAAGAAATCTGCAGGCGAAGGCAAGTGTGGCGAAGGGAAGAAAGCCGAGAATGAAGGGAAGTGCGGTGAAGGTAAATGCGGTGGTGATAAAAAATCCGCGAGTGAAGGCAAGTGTGGTGGCGATAAGAAAGCCGCTGGTGAAGGTAAATGTGGAGAAGGTAAGTGCGGCGGCTAGTGCAGAAATGAGTCGTACATCGTTTAAATACCAAGTTAGGAGACCTTAATGCCCAACTATTCAGTTAATGGCGCGGGTCTTGGATTACGACGGGCCCTTTTGGGTCCGTTATCGTCTGTGACGCCGGAACAGATTAATTTCATGGAAGTAGCGCCTGAGAACTGGATAGGTGTCGGGGGGCGGCTAGGGAAGCAGTTTCGTAGCTTTACTGAGCGTTTTGATTTTCTATGTCATGGGTTATCACTCTCTATTGGAAGTTCCGATCCGCTGGACATAAATTTTGTAAAGCAAGTCAGCCAGTTTATGAAAGAGCATGGGATAAAGGCGTACAGTGAGCACTTGAGTTTTTGCAGTCATGAAGGTCACATGTACGACCTTATGCCGATTCCTTTTACGGAAGAGGCGGTTCATTACGTTGCGCAGCGTATTCGCACGGTGCAGGATATTATTGAACAACCTTTAATTATTGAAAATGTCTCGGCTTATGCTCAGCCTGGAAAAGAGATGGAAGAAATTGACTTCCTGAAGGCGGTTATAGAAGAAGCTGATTGTCGCTTATTGCTTGATGTGAATAATGTGTTTGTTAATAGTATAAATCATGGGTTTGATGCAAAAGAGTACTTAATAAAAATACCGACAGAGCGGATTTCATACCTGCATATCGCAGGGCATTACGAAGAAGCGGAAGACTTATTGGTGGATACTCATGGTGCGACTGTTAAGCAAGATGTGTGGGACTTATTGGATTTTACGTATCAGCACCATGGCGTGATACCGACGCTATTGGAACGTGATTTTAATATTCCCAGTGTGGCCGAATTAATCAGTGAAGTTGACCTGATTAAATACGCTCAGGCAAAAGCTGGAGGTTTATATGAGCCGTGAGTTGTACGAGTCAGGCGAATTAGGTAATCAGGTGCCAAATTCGATGCCTGAATTTAAGCGTATTCAACAGGCGTTTGCCAATCATATTAAATCTCCAGAGCATGTTGCGCGGCCAAGTGATGTTGATGAGCGGCACATGGCGGTTTATCGTGATTTATTTTTTAAAAATATTATGAGCTTTTTATCAGGAGGATTTCCTGTACTGGCCGAGATTATTGGCGAAGAGCGCTGGCAAGTAATCGGCAGAGCGTTTTTTTCCTCTCATTATAATAAAACTCCGTACTTCCTTGAGATTTCTAGAGAATTTCTTTCCTTTTTAGAGCATGAATATACGCCTACTACGGAAGATCCTGCTTATTTGTACGAACTTGCTCATTATGAATGGTTGGAATTGTTCGTCGATGTTGAGCCAGAAGAAAAGGTTGCAGAGGCTACAAGGGGTAAAGAGAGTGCTGAGTTAGTCTTTGATAATAATTGTAATATTTCATCGACAACTCCCCGGATGTCTCCCGTAGTGGAGGGTTTTTTATATCAATACCCTGTGCATCAAATTTCAGCTGAAAACCCAAGCGTTGAGACAAAAGAAACTGCGCTGATTGTTTTTCGTAAGCGTGATGATGACGTGGGGTTTGCTGAAAGCAATCCTTTTACGTTGCAGTTATTAAGTTTGCTAAAAGAGGGGGGCCGTACCGGAGCAGAAGCTGTGACCCTGCTCTTGTCTCAACGTGGTTTAGAAGGGCATCAAGCTGCTTACAATGGTGGTATTAAGACGCTTGAGCATTGGTTGGCGCTTGGAATAATTTGGGAAGGCCGATAGTATAAAAAATTATCGGCCTTGTTTGTATTTATAGATCCCAGCCCTGGGTGTGCTGTTGTACTAAATTGCTTAGTAACTCAATATGATCAGGATTGTCATTAAGCGCAGGAACATAATTATAGGTCTCACCACCCGCTTCTATGAAATATTCTTTATTCTCAACTTGAATCTCTTCAAGTGTTTCTAAGCAATCCGCAGAAAATGCCGGACAGATTATATCGACGCTCTTTATGCCATCTTTACCCCATTGCTTTAGGGTATGGTCGGTATAAGGTTTTACCCATTCTTCACGCCCAAAGCGCGACTGAAAACAGCATTGCCATTGTTCTGGCTGTAGTGCTAGTTTTTCAGCGAGTAGTACAGCCGTTTTTCGGCATTGGCGCTCATACGGATCACCTTTAGCGGTGTAGCGTTCTGGCACACCGTGGAATGACATCAGTAGTTTCTCGCTTTGCCCTGTTTTTTCCCATTGCTGTTTAACTGAGTGAGCCAGCGCGTCTATGTATCCTGGAACGTCATGAAAATCACGAATCCAGCGCATTTCAGGCAGGTGAGGGCACTGTTTCAGAAGGTCGGATAGCTTATCGTAAATAGCTGCAGTGGTTGATGACGAGAACTGCGGGTACATAGGAAGAATTAATATGCGCTCTACGCCCTTACTGCGTAGGGCATTAGAGGCGCTCAGTATGCTTGGGTTGCCGTAAGTCATTGCCAGCTCTACTGGAATGTCTTTACCCATGTCTTGCTTGAGCTGTAACCGCAATGCGGCCGCTTGTTTTTTAGAGATTGCCAGTAAAGGCGAGCCTTCTTCTGTCCAGATGCTTGCATAGGCTTCAGAGACAGGTTTGGGGCGAATAAGCAGAATGATCCGCAGGACAAACCACCAAATAACGCGCGGCGCATCGACAACGCGAACATCGGAGAGGAATTCTTTTAAATAGGCTCTGACTGCTTTAGGGGTGGGAGCCTCTGGCGTTCCTAGATTAACCATAAGAATGCCGAATGACTTAGCTTTAGGTGCTGAATTGTTTGCCTGATCCACAAAATCCGCCTTACATAGAGATTAGAGGGGTTATTGTAGTGCTAAATGTTAATAAATAAAAAGGCGATGCTTATAAATAAGTCATCGCCTTTGGGCCTAGCCTGATTATTTCGATATTACATTAGAACTTATGCACGACTTTAACCGTGCCATCGACGGCTGAAGAGTCGATATAGCCAATAATGTTAGGATTATTCGCGACTAACGATTTAATATCAGCATCCGTCCCCGATTGTTTGGGTGGCGTTCCTTTGCCGGTAAAAATCAGACGAGACCAGTAAGATTTTAATTGGCTGTCAGATTTTCCGAGTACAGTGGTATTAAAGGATTCTCGTACGGCTGATCCTTCATCCTGATCCACCGGTAGTGCTTGGGATCCATCAGGAAAACTTTTAGATTTACCTAGGAAAATCTTACTAACCGTATTCTCATCCATTGTTGAGTTGGGGTTGCTGGCACTTACGATAACCGATGTATCGGCAAAGGCGATGCTGGATGCCATTGTAATAAGAAGCGCAGAACATGAGTGTTTAAATAATTTCATAGTAATTACTCCTTAAAAGACCAAGTCTACAGCAACGCTGTATAAGGTTGCTGAATCGCCATCAGCGCTCTTGATTGTTTTTTCATCGTGATTTTGTATTTCAAACTTCAACGCCGTAGAGGAGTCATAGTCGTAACGAACGCCTACAGTAATGCTTGATTCTTCGGTAGCAAGACCAAGTTGCTTTTGGATTTGACCTACTCTGCCTGATTCATATTCATCTTTTTGCGTTGAGTAAGTGATGTGGGGTGTGAATTCTCCCATGCGAGTCGCAACGCTGACTAGCCAGGCTTGGTCATCCATTAGTAGATCGGTTTCTTGGTTTAAAGCGGTCCACTCCGCGAGCGCACTATAAGTACCGTTATCGTAGGTTAGTGCAGCGGCAATAAATTGAGAGGTTTGGCCTGTTATGTTGAAATCTTCAGCTGCATCAGTAGATCCTGCTAATGCCTGAGCGCCCAAAATTCCTAAAGCAAGATCGCTGCCAGCAGGAGGATCGCCTTGTAGATTAAGTTCGGCTTGGTTGTAACTAATTCGACCGCCAAAATCACCCATATTAGTTGTTAAAGAAATACCGGTTAGATTTCTAAAATCAGCGTCATAGGTTGATCCACTATTGCTGAAGTCACCGATGTAGCGGCCGTAATAAAATTGTACCGAGCCATCAACGTTGCCTGAGCTAAATCGTTTGGTGATGTCTATTCCATCTACAGAGGAAAAAGGCAGGCGATAAACTTCTTCAGCAGGACGAATTGAATTATAGGTATACCCAACTTCTAAGAAATCAGAATAATAGAAAGCGGGGATGCGTAAGCGCCCCATGCGAAGGTCTAGTTCATCATTAACTGCATAGGTGACGAAGGCCCAAGCCGCTTCAGTAGCATAATCATCACTGCCACGAGAAACCAGTTGACCTGTTATAGAAGTAGAATCGTTTACTTGTTTACTTACTTGCAAACCAAGGATGGTATCTTGTTTGAATCCACCTTGATTATCGGCTCCAGCTACTTCTGTTCCATTGTCTTTGTCCAGCATGCTGGCGCCGACACTCATGAAGCCATTTACATTTAGATCACTGGCCATAGCGGGCGAGGCAATTGCCATGGCTAATAAGGATGGAGCCCAGTATTTTCTTGTTCTCATAGTCTTCACTCTTTGGTTGTTATATTTCAACCTTAGTAAAACTATGGGAATTTACAAATTCTTGATTGTACTTTTTTTCATATCGCAAGATCTCTTGTAAACTCAAGCCCTTCCGTGGAAGCAAATGTTATTTTGCTGTATAATCTGGGCCACAATTTTTAACGTATCTCCTCTAAAAAGAGGGGGTACTGTTTTATCCTTGTTTCTCGAGTAATCGAGACTGACTTAATTGAGTTTTTTGAGGCTATAAAATGACTGAGTACGTTCAAACTGGTGGCATTAAAGTTGCCAAAGAGCTATACGATTTTATTAATGATCAAGCGATTCCTGGTACAGGCATCGAAGCACAAGATTTTTGGGCTAAGTTCGATAAGATTGCTAATGAATTAGCACCTAAAAACCGTGCGCTTTTAGCTAAGCGTGACGATTTACAAGCTAAAATCGATGCTTATCACACAGAACGCGCTGGTCAGCCTCATAATGCGGCTGAATATAAAACTTTCTTACAAGAAATTGGTTATCTAGTACCTGAAGGCGAAGCCTTTGCTGCAACGACGGTTAACGTTGAGCCAGAAATCGCTAAAATGGCTGGCCCACAGCTAGTTGTACCGATCATGAATGCTCGTTTTGCATTGAACGCTTCTAACGCACGTTGGGGTTCTTTGTACGATGCTCTATACGGTACTAAAGCAATCTCTGAAGAAGATGGCGCGACGAAAGGCCCTGGTTACAATCAGGTTCGTGGCGACAAAGTTATCGCTTATGCTCGTGACTTCTTAAATGATGCAGCGCCTTTGGCGACTGGCAATCATGCTGATAGCACTCAGTACGCAATCGTTGATGGTGCGTTACAGGTTACTTTAAAAGACGGTACTGCTACCGGTCTTAAAGATGCAAACAAGTTATTAGGTTTTGTTGGCGATGCTGCGGCACCCACTGGCATCCTTTTACAAAATAACGGTCTACGTTTTGAGCTTCAGTTCGATGCGACTAGCCCAATCGGTTCTTCTGATGCCACTGGCATGAAAGACATCCTGATGGAATCTGCACTTACAACCATTATGGATTGTGAAGATTCTGTTGCTTGTGTTGATGGCGAAGACAAGGTTGTTGCTTATGGCAACTGGCTAGGCCTTATGAAAGGTGATCTTGCGGTTGAAGTGAAAAAAGGCGCAAGCTCTTTCACTCGTAAGATGAACCCAGATCGTGAATATACTGGCTTAGATGGCGAAACTTTCTCTGTGAAAGGTCGCTCTATGTTGTTCATTCGTAATGTTGGTCACTTGATGACTAACCCTGCAATCCTATTAGCTGACGGCGCTGAAGTGCCTGAAGGCATAATGGATGCAATGATGACGGTAATGATCGCGATGCACGACCTTAAAGGTAATGCTCCGTTCCAGAACTCTACTACCGGTTCTGTAAACATCGTTAAACCTAAGATGCACGGCCCTGAAGAAGTTGCATTTGCTAACGACATCTTCGTCGCTGTTGAAGATGCCTTAGGTCTTCCTCGTTTTACCGTTAAAATGGGTATTATGGATGAAGAGCGTCGCACCACTGTTAACTTGAAAGAGTGTATTCGTGCTGCTAAAGACCGTGTTGTTTTCATTAACACAGGTTTCTTAGACCGTACCGGTGATGAGCTTCATACGTCTATGCTAGCGGGTCCTTTCGTACCTAAATCTGTAATGAAGCAGCAAACTTGGATTGGTGCTTACGAAGATTGGAACGTTGATACCGGTCTTGAGACTGATCTTTCAGGTCGTGCTCAAATTGGTAAAGGCATGTGGCCTATCCCTGACGAAATGGGTCAGATGATGGAGCAGAAAATTGCTCATCCTAAGTCTGGCGCTAATACGGCATGGGTTCCATCGCCAACCGCGGCAACTTTGCACGCGATGCATTACCATCAGGTAGATGTATTTGCGGTTCAAGAAGGCTTAAAGACTCGCAAGCACGCTTCTGTAGATGACATTTTAACGATTCCTCTAATGGACGATGCAGCGAAAGCGGCATTGACTGCTGAGCAGATTCAGACAGAAGTTGATAACAACTGTCAGGGTTTATTGGGCTATGTTGTTCGTTGGGTTGATGCGGGTATCGGTTGTTCTAAAGTTCCAGATATCAATAACGTTGGCTTAATGGAAGATCGCGCGACGTTGCGTATTTCTTCTCAGCACCTAACTAACTGGTTAGAGCACGGTGTGTGCAGCGAAGAGCAAGTTAAAGAGTCATTGAAGCGTATGGCAGCGATTGTTGATGGTCAGAATGCTAATGATCCAACGTACATCGCTATGGCGCCTGGTTTTGACGGTATCGCTTTCCAAGCGGCATCGGATCTTATCTTCAAAGGTAAGACTCAGCCAAGCGGTTATACAGAGCCACTACTTCACGCTTACCGCTTGAAGTACAAAGCTCAGTAATTTGTCTTTTAAGACTTAAATACAGAGTCAGTATTCATTTTTAATGAATGATGAAAAGCCCGGCACTTGCTGGGCTTTTTTGTGCCCAAGTCTTTCCAGTATTCTAGTGATTGCTTTTCGCCACAGAACAAATTGATTGGAGTAAGACTTAAGTAAATGTTGAACCTTTATTTTCTTAAGTCTGATATTGAAGGTAAACTTGTCAAAAATTAAGAATACTATGGATGTTATGCGTGCTTTTTTCTGTTTTGCCTTGTTGTTTTTGTATAATTCCTCCGTTTATTGTGAGAATAAAATAGACGCTGGATTTTCTGCTTTAGGAAGTTCAGAACCTGTTGCCATCGATGATATGGTAAATGGTTGGGACGGAAATTATCAGCAGGGTGAGCTAGCCTTTGCCGATATTACTTGGGATATAGGTTTTAGCAAAACAATTGAGCTGGAAGGTGATGACTTAGGTCGCATAAGGATTTCACGCGGACATCGTATTTATTATTTTTTGAAATTTGATAAAGAAACGGCGGACTTTTATCGAGCTCAAGAGCAAAAAACAGAATTTGAAGGTAATAAAACATTAGACTTAGAAGTTAAGCACTTTGAATCGCCGAGTGTTGCATTGTCTTATTTCAGCCCTCAGCTCATGTTGCCCTTTTACGACCTTAAATCTAGCTTTAAATTAGGTGTTAATTTATATCGGCCAGGACATATGCAGTTTGGTGAGATTAAAGGTGTGGCATACGGACCAGGCACCAGCAGTTTCTCTGCAAACATCGATTACCGATACGATCAGTTTAAGTTACCTTGGTTGGAGGATGAAAAAGCATTTGATACCGAAAAAGGTCAAGGGTATTCAGTCGATCTAGGATTTGTTTTAGAGCAAGAAAGTTGGTTATTAGACTTGAGTGCAAAAGATGCATTTGCACAGTTTTCTTGGGATGCGTCAGGGGTTACTGTTGCGTGTCTGCAGACGGATGCGGGTGAAGGTGCCGTCTGTGAAAATAATGGAGGAAATGGGCGCTCTGATGTGAAGTCGGTTTCTGAAACGATCCCTGTCAGTATTGTTGGTGTGCTGAAACATAAAGGATACGATTTATCTTTGCATACTTTTCAACATGATACTTATCAAAGGTTGGGAATCGAAAAGGGCCTGAAGACAGCGCTAGGGCGATTGGGCTTTTTCTTGTATTATCCACGCTTAGCGGGATTGTCTTGGCAAACGAGTATCTTCAATATTCAACTTGGTGCTGATACGTTAAAATTTTCCCAAGCGCGTAATATTCAACTCAATATGGGCGTTAATTGGCGCTGGTAGCTGCTATTTTCTCGTTTATATTGCTGCTCGTTTATATTGATAGCTCATGTTTGGAACCCCATGTATTTAGATTATTTTGGCTTAAGCCGACTCCCTTTCTCTATTGCCCCAGATCCAGAACTTTTATACCTAAGTCCTTCGCATCATGAAGCGTTGGCGCACTTGAATTATGCTTTAACTGCGCATGGTGGTCTGATCTGTTTAACGGGTGAAGTGGGGATGGGTAAAACGACCTTATGCCGCGCGTTCATCGATCAGGTTCCTGCTCATGTCGATATTGCCTATATTTTTAACCCTATGTTGTCGGCTCCGGAGCTATTGCAAGCGATTTGCAGCGAACTAGAAATTCCTTGTGATCATCAACCTGGTGAGGGCCCGTTAACGAATAAGCAGCTGATCGATCGTCTATATCAATCTCTAATTGAACGCTATGCGCGTGGTCGAAAAGTCATTTGTATTATCGATGAAGCTCAGAGCATGCCTGCGCCTTTGTTAGAGCAAATTCGCTTGCTGACAAACTTAGAAACTAATCGTGATAAATTATTAACGCTTATCTTGGTTGGACAGCCAGAGCTGCAAGACATACTTTCTCAGCATTCAACGCGTCAGCTTGATCAGCGAATTACCGCACGTTTTCATTTGCCCTCTATGAATCAAAAACAGTTGAAACCGTATCTTCAACACAGATTAAAGCAGGCGGGCAGTGAAAAGGAGTTGTTCAGTAAGGGGGCTATTTCAGCCATTTGGACAGGTGCTAGGGGCATTCCTCGTTTAATCAATAGCATTGCTGATCGAGCGCTTTTAGGAGCTTATGCGACTAATCAATCCAAGGTTTCTAAGGTAATAGCCTTACAGGCGATTAAAGAAGTGGTTGGTCAGCCTAAAAGGAAAACAGTGATAGGTCTAACGGCTAAAGGTTTAAAGGGCTTGGGGTTGTTTGGTTTGACGGCCGTCGTTGTTATGTTGCTGGTATTTGGTCAGCAAAAAACGGCTTGGGTTAATGGTCTAAATCTTGATGAGCTGTGGGGGATGAATCCCTATCAAAAATTAGCTGAGGTTAATGGTCTTGATGTTAAGGCATCGGACCTAAGTAGCTGTAATAATATTAAAGAAAATAGTGAGTTTGCTTGTTTACCGCTTGATTGGCCTTTAGCAGAGTTGAAGAAACTACAGCAGTATATCGCCATATTTGAGGATGGAAACTGGCGGGTAGTCACCGCAGACCAGCTGACCTTTAAGCCTTTGCGCAGTTTTATTCTATGGCAGCCCGTTGAGAATTTTGGGAAGTCTGTTAAACCAGGGGAGTCTCACTCATTAATCACTTGGATAAGGAATGTCTTAACGGATGAGTCAGCATCACTTGAGTGGCAAATAATTGCACCAGAAGGCGCACCTGAGCATGATTTTCAATCTTACTATGATCCTATTCTAGCTCAAAAGGTTTCGTCTTTTCAGCAGAATGCAGGCTTGAAAGCGGATCGAATTATTGGTTTAAAGACTTTGCTTGCGTTACAGGCTAAGAGTCAAGGTATTCTTATGTCTGATGGGGAAGGTTAGATGTCTTATATATTGCAGGCATTAAAGAAGTCTGAGCAGGAGCGAGAGCTTGCGGCTCATGAATTACACTCCATGACGATAAAAGACTCAGATAGCACCTTACCTTCGGGTGAGCAAACTTCTGAGTCGCATAACGACGCGCGGGATGGCAGGATGATTCCATTGTCGGTTTATGGCTGGGCAGGAGGGTTGCTGATCGTATTGGTGCTCATTTCTGGTTACGTTCAGCAGATAGCTTTTCAGCAAACAGACACTCAAGAAGTGAACGCTCAAAAAGCAGACAAGTTGCCGTTGGAAAAGATCGGCATTAAGAGTGCAGTGATCCTCGAGTCTGTTTTACCCCCGTTTGAGGTGCCCAGTGTCGTTATAGAAGAGCAGGTCGTAGCAAAACCGGTTGCAAATAAAAAGGTTGTCCAGCAAGAGTCGGCTCAATTAATCAAACCTTCAGTGCCCGTAGAGCAGGCAACTAAAGAGGTGCAGTCTCTCGTGCCGAATATTAACATAAGCAGTCATATCTACAGCTCGATGCCAACACGTCGAAGTATCGTAGTGAATGGTGAGCGCTTAGTTGAAACTGATTTTATTACACCGAACGTTCAAGTTAAGGAAATAACCTCTCAAGGCATGATTATCGATGTTGATGGTTCGCCGTTAGTCGTTGATCGTAGCCGTGGTTGGAGCCGTTAAAAGTCATGTTGTCACAAAAATCTAAAGACGAAATTCAAGCACTGTATCGCAAACTGGTTGAGAAAATGAAGCTGACTCCTCGTATGGGGCAGCGGGTGATGATTGCTGAAATAGCTAAATCATTGGGCGCTATTGTTGAAGATGATAGCGAAGAACGCTGCAATGATGCTGGTATTGTCGTGGTCGAGGCAGGTACGGGGACAGGCAAGACCTTAGCTTACTTAACGGCGACCTTACCGATGGCTATGGCAGCAGAAAAAAAGCTGTTGATTTCGACGGCAACGATTGCCCTGCAAGAGCAAATTCTTGATAAAGATATTCCTGCTTTTCGTGAAAATTCTGGTATTCCTTTTAAGTTTGCGTTGGCGAAGGGTCGTGGACGGTATTTATGTCTGGTAAAACTGGATAAAGCGTTACAACAAATGTCGGGTTTATTGTCGACGGTGGACTTATTTGATCAGGCTCCAGAAGCTGCCGATCAAGCTTTGTATGAAGATCTATTGTCCTCTTATGGCCGTGGTGACTGGAATGGCGATAAAGACCGTTTGGGTTATGAAATTGAACCGAGTCAGTGGCGTCATTTAACCGCTACTCATCGTGAATGTTCAAATCGCCGTTGTGAGCAATTTCAAAATTGTGCGTTTTATAAGGCTCGAGGCGAGCTGGATACTGCGGATATAATTATTGCTAACCATGATCTCGTCTTGTCAGATTTGGTCTTGGGCGGTGGTGCGGTCTTACCAGCCCCCGAAAAGTTAATTTATGTTTTTGATGAAGGCCATCATCTAGCGGACAAGGCGCTGAACCATTTTAAGGTTGAAATTGGTGTGCGGGCTCAACGTCAATGGTTGAAACAGTTGGAAAAAGCCTTGGAGCAATTAATTACTCAAGGCGGTATTCCTAGCTCAATGATGCACAGTATTCGTACAGCCCCCGAGCAAATAGCCGAATGCCAGCAAGCGTTGACCTTTCTTTGGCCAATGGTGCAAGAAATGCTGGGTGAAGCTGAGCGTTTACGGTTTGAATTTGGTCGTATACCTGAAGAACTCAAAGGCTTGCTGCAGAACTTAAAGACACCGCTACAGCCCTTGCTGCAATGTTTGGATAAGTTGAACGAAGCATTGCAAAAGTCTTTAGACCCAAAAGAAGAGGGGGAGTTTGAGCGCTCGGTAGCGGAAAGCTTTCAAGCACCGATTGGAATCCTTTTTTCACGATCAGAGATATTATGGGACGGTCTAATCTGGCTATTAGCCGAAGAAGCGGCGGATGTGACGCCTTACGCTCGTTGGATGTCGAAAACGGCTTATGGCGAAGATTGGGATATTCAATTGTGTGTATCGCCTATTCGCGTCGCAGAGCAGTTGCGTAAAAGTTTATGGTGGCGTTGTTACGGTGCAGTTGTTACCTCTGCGACACTTACCTCGTTGAATACGTTTAACCAAATAGCCATTGAAACCGGGCTGCCTAAATGGGCTAATTTTCAAAAGGTGGTCTCGCCTTTTGATTATCCCAACATCGGCACCATCAGAGTGCCTAAGCTTCAGCACGATCCTAAGGCGGAAGGTTATCAAGAAGAAATCAATAATTGGCTTCGAGATAATATAAATCTTAAAGAAGGCAGTTTGGTTTTGTTCAGCTCGCGTGCTCAGATGAAAGCCTGCAATGACGTATTATATCCCGAATGGCGTGACGAGTTATTGGTGCAGGGCTTTTTACCTAAATCAGAAATCGTTAAGCGCCATCAAGAAAAAATCGATGAGGGCAAAGGTGGGGTTATTTTTGGCCTTGCCAGTTTTGCAGAAGGGATCGATTTACCGGGCAACTATTTAACTCACGTGGTGATTGTAAAAATACCGTTTGCGGTACCCGATGATCCTTTGCAGGCGGCCACCAGCGAGTGGATGGAAAGCCAAGGGCGTAATCCTTTTATGGAACTTACGTTACCTGCTGCGTCAGTGCGCTTGGTTCAGGCTGCAGGGCGTTTAATCCGTAAAGAAGATGATGTTGGCGTGATCAGTATTTTGGATAAGCGGATTGTTTCAAGTCGTTATGGACGATTGTTGTTGGATGCTTTACCGCCGTTTAAGCGACAGTTGCATTAATCAAAAAAACAGGCATAAAAAAAGACCTTAAACGGTCTTTTTTTATGCCTGTTTTTTTGATCGATCTATGCAGTATGAACGTTATCCAAGGCGCAAGTTCTGAGCAATAACAGGCATGCAGTGAGGGCTGAATTCATCAATGCTTTCTAGTAACTCAATGAGTTCATCGGCGGCTTTTACGTCACGCTGAATTAAAATGCAGCGTAGGTTCTTTTGATGACGCTCCATAATGCGCACATGGAAATGATGGTTCATGCCATTAATATAAAGTTGTAAGCCCTTTGAGTTTTCATTGAGGGTTAAATCACAGTGCTTTAAATTAATCTGGCAGCCTGAGAAGTTGATATCAACAATGCGAATGTCGTGTTGTATACCTGTTACCTCATCAACCAATACCGCTTGGTCATTCTCCAGCGTTAAGCGTGGCTGTAACCGGCGCTCTTGTGAGGAGTACGAGCCTTGAAATAAACGAGTCCCTTTAATGCCTTTAATGCATTTATCCTGAATGAATCGATAAAAAAGTTCAGAAGTGACATCTCTACGTTCAAATTGCGATAAATGGTCAGCATCTTCAATAACTGCAAACTGTGCATCTGCACAAGACGCTGCAAAATTAGCATTTTCTTCCGGTAGAGTGAAGTTATCAAACTCGCCCGTTGCTACTAGTGTTGGACAGGTCGGAAATTTATCAAAACCATCAAAGCGTAATAAACGACGAGTATTTTGCGCGTAACGCAGTTGTTCATTGGCATTTAAGCGCGCCACTTGACGATACAGAAGGCGACGGTAAGTTTTACCGACTTCGGTTTCTTGCATGCGATTGTGGTTAACAAGGTTAGAGACTGCCGTCGCAGCAAAGGCTTTTAATTCACCTTGAGCTAATAAATTTAGCGAATCTTCTAATAATAATACTAGAGTATCGCGACGGAAACAGGTGATGCCAGATACGAGCAATCTCTGAACGAAATTTGGGTATTCTGCGGCAAATAATGTCGCCATAGCGGAACCATAACTTATCCCTACCATAATAACCTGCTCAATTCCTTGGACTTCAAAAAAGCCTTTAAGGAGAGAGGAGAAATCTTTTAAACCTAATTCAGGCACTAATTGATCATTGCTGCCTTGAGAGGGTAGATCTAATAAAATAACAGGATGTGTTTGGTAAACCAGCTCTACTTCTGTTTTAAAAGAAGTGAAACTTTGGAATGCGCCACCTAAAAATACAACTGGGGTCTTATCCAAATTCTCGGACTGAGAAAATAAATGGAACTCCAATTTGTAGCGTCCAATCATTTGAATGCTAGGGGCTTGCTTTAGACTGTTTGGTTCGAATGTAGAAAACTGCATGGGCAATCTCGACTTCATTTATTCTTATAGTCTCAAGATTATGCGGCATTTATAGACAGATATCTACAGGTGTAGCATATCTTTACGAAATTAACAGAAAGTGGTGGTAAAGCTATAAGTTATTGAAAAATAAGGATTTTTTATTAATTATTTGTATTTACCCCTATTCAAACCAATGACTTGGCCCAAATTGGGGTAAATTTACGATTAAAACGTTACTTAGGCAGGTTAAGTGTGTATTCAATGTGCGAGGGGGTGACATTCACTCCGATCTCTCCATTTGGGCTCGCAATTTGCTGAGTATTAAAATTT
>Ga0209305_1000759_pt1 | contig 22184 bp, 20 predicted proteins | sample COGITO_mtgs_1103_FD_184792 | JGI IMG/M metagenome (GOLD analysis project Ga0209305, IMG submission 184792) | Pelagic marine microbial communities from North Sea - COGITO_mtgs_110321 (SPAdes) (version 2) | ecosystem: Environmental > Aquatic > Marine > Epipelagic ...
AAATAACAGCTCTCTCTTCTTCCGTGATTGGGCCGCAAAGATTAACCTCTTTCAACCGTGCGCACGAGAGAGAAATTCCCGCCAAGCTTTCTCTTCTTTTTCTCGCCAACTCCTCCTCGTGGTGTTTTCTGAACTTCGTTTTCTTCTTCTTCTTCTTCTTCTTCTTTTTCGTCTATCGGCGACACAACGTTACTGTTGTTGTTGTTCTCCTTATTGGAAAGCTCGCGGCATATCATCTCCGCCGCGAACCTCGAAATATTCAACCGCGCCATGGTTGGATGACGACGCAACTTATCGCAGAGATACGATTCTCCTCCGCGCCACTCATCTTCACTGTGTCTTTTTCCGTGAATGTGGAACGGTGATAACGTTTTATCGTCGTCGTCCATTCCGCCGTGAAGATCAAAGGGAATCGTCGCGCGTCTCCCGTCCGACGTCGGCACTTGATCTTTATCGATCACTCTTACGAGCGTCGACCCAGGAGTGTTACCTCGTCTTCTCTTCGCGCACATCGTCGTCCCAATAATATCCTCCTCGTCCGAATGATACTCATTATTAACGTCGTCGTTCCCGATAAACTGAGGTGTAATTTCCTCCTCGTCCTCCTCGTCTTCTTCTTCGCTTCCAACGATCGGATAAAATTTCCGGCTCTCCACTCCCTCTTCCAACCCCCAATCTTGAACACTCATCACCGCTCTCTTCACCTTCCCTTCGTTCATCCTGTACTTCTTCTTCAGCGCCGACGCGCTCCCCGGACCGAACGCGCACTCCCCGATATCTTCCTTCTCTTCCTTCTCGCCTTCCTCGAGATCGAGAACGCTTCCGCGATCGAAGATCAAATAGTCCATGATCGCTCGACTGTCGATCTCTTCCACTTTCGCGTTTCGGTCGATCGTCAGTGGTGTTTCTTTTTCTTCTCCTTCTTTGCCAATCTCTTCGTTCAGCGCGAGCACCTGCGTGTGTGTGAGATAAAAAATGTCAGTCGTTGTTGTCAGAACAAACATTTTAAAATACACGGACGAAGAGAAAAATTCGTTCGTTTACATTCAAATCACATGCGCGATCTCTCTGCTTGATCACGAACTCCTTCTTAAGAACTCTCTCTCGTTAATATTACCTTTGCGTCTTTATGCTCGTTTATATCTAAACATATCGCGGCCCAATCGTGTTCGCTGGTCCTTTCGTCCCCGGAAACGAGAACTACGGCGAGCGCGTTGGCAGTTCTGTTCATCGGGAAAAACCTGTTTTGCAACTCGAGCAACAAACGTCTTCGTCGCGCGTTGAGCGTTTCGGTCGCATTTTCGTCCGTCCACGGGGTTTCCGTCTTCTTCACTCCTTTTCCTCGCGTGAGTTGAATGTTCGCGTCGTCGAAGGCGACTTTGAGTTTTGTGTTCGGCGTTTTACGACGCATCGTCGTCGTCCTTCTTTCTCCAAGTTTGTTCGAGTGTGAGGTGAGTCACTTTTGTGAGGAAATTTAAGCGCAAATCGGATTACAACGCGTATTGTTAATCATCTCTTTCTCTCTCAAACGCCGCTGACACCACCTTGCGCGTCTCCAACGTTACGTTCTCTCCCCCACCCCATGTAATTAATCAAATTATCTATAAAATACACCGCCACCGTGAGCGGCAAAACTAACCCCAACGCCGTCCCGAGAACGAAATCTCGCGCTCGAATCGTACTCAAAGCTAATATGTAATTAATCGCCGGCGCGAGGAAAAACACCGTTCGTAAACCAACGACGGTGAGAACCGGCCGATCGTCCAAATGGCTCATCATTCGTTTCACGATGGTAAACTGCACATCCGCCAACGCCTGTCCTCCGACCCTTCTGACGACTAAGAAACTAATCGTGCAACTCAACGGCGCCATGCACAGCGCTAACATCCACCCGTTGAAGTGTCCCCAGCACATGACCCCGGCGGTGACGAAAACTAAGCCGGGTAAGTGTAACAACTCCGCCAAGCCGAACCCGAGGATGTAAATCACGATGCCTAAATATCCCGCTTTTTTAATCGCTTTGTGTACCTTTTGAGGATCGATGTCCGGTATTCCGTGATGCGCGACGGCATTCACAAGAAGAGTTATCCCCGAAACGACCAAAGCAACACACGTGAACTGAATAATCGTCGAGCGTAATTTCTGCGACGCAGAGGTTGTCGTTGGTTTCTTTTTTATTGCGGTAGTATTCGTCGCGGTGTTCGCAGATGTTCCCGCTGCTTGTGCTCCATCCGTTTTGCTCGCCACCATGACGTTGTTTATGTGTGTTTATGACGATGATGAATTCTGTTCTCGTTACTCTCGCGATGAAATGATTCGTCACGTTGTTCGTATTGTTCCCTACTCTGCTGAGACCAAATCCAAACGTATGTGTATATCACTGCTTTACTCGTTTTAGTAAAGGTCGTCGGGTAGTGCTGCTCTCTCTCCTTCTCCCTCTCTTTATCTGTGCTCTTTCCAAAGCGCTCTTTAGTAAGTATATTCTCTTTACGTTAAATGTGTGCGAAATTCCGGTGTCATTTGTGTGCGGGTTTCCTCCATTTCATTCCCCCCCAAAAAGGGTCTAATATACATATCAAACGCAAACGATACACGACAACAACGAAAGAATACCACACGCACGGGGACGGCGACACCAACAACGAAAGTAGTACGAACACCTCCTTTACCCCACCACTGGAAGAAATTATTTAAAAAAATGGCAAAAGGCGCGACGAAAGCCGGCGCGATCCTGGTCCGCGTGGTCTCCACGTTAGACACCGGGTTCTTCTACGTGAAACGGAAAAACCCGAAGAAGATGCCGAATAAGTTGGAGTTTCGGAAGTACGATCCGAGAGCGAGGAAACACTGCTTGTTCGTGGAGAGTAAGCAAAAGTAGTATCATATCAGAGTAGCAGCAGTGCGCGCGCGTGGGAGTCGCACTCGCGCGCGCAGTAGTCGTAGTCGTAGCAAGAGTTCACAGCGCGCAGATGTAACGAGAGAGAGTAACACTAGAGCATATCAGAGTAAACACACGTGAGAAGCACGCAGAGCATCAGAACCTGCAATTACACCGCAACACTTTGTGCGCGTTCGTAGCAACACCGACGGCATCGCAAAACGACAGCATTCATACCGCGCGCTGTTCTCTGCGCTTATAAGTGTTGAAACGCTCGCGGTATGCATCAGAGAACCTCTGATCTTTCCTCTCCGTTTTTCCCCATTCCAAAGACGCACAAAAACACATCTCGTGAGACATAGTCTGCGCTCTTCCGCGCTCTCTCTCGCACGCTCTCTCACTGTCGCGTCCTCCTCGAGCGTCGGAGAAGTCACAACACTCGTAAAGGCTTCGAGTAAAAACGAGACTCTTTTACGAGCAGAGAGTCTTCTTCTTAACTCTTCGCAGAGAATTACATTTTGGTGGATAAAAATGGCAACGCAGACGGCGACGTGTGCGAGGATCTTCTCCGCTCGAAGAGGAGGAGGGAAGAAGCAAACGACGACGACGAATAAAACGACGACGTTCTCGCGCAGCAGTCGTAACAAAACGAGAACATCAGGAACAACGACGACACCGAAAAGGACGAAAAGGAAAACGTGCGCGACGAATGCGCTCTTCGGTGGCGAGTTGACGAATTTGGACTTGAACGACGTCACGACTTTATGCGCGAACGGAGCGTTTTTATCCTTGTTCGTCGCGTCGACGGTGTACGGAACCAAAGCGGTCTTTTTTCCAGACAAAGATGAAGATGAGAAGAAAGAAGACAAACACAAAGACAAAGAAGTAAAAGTGAACGTGGAGCGGACGGCGTTGCAACTCTCCAACGTCGCTTTGATCTTCGCGCTCGCGAGTCGGTGGGCGGAATCCGGCCATTTTCCGTTGTCGAACATGTACGAGAGTTTACTGTTTTTAGCGTGGGGGACAACCGCGACGGCGATTTACGTGAACTCGAACAGTAAAGTTTTCGGGGCGTTAGTCTCGCCGGTGGCTTTGTTTACCGTCGCTGGGGCGACGTTAGGTTTACCGAAAGAGTTGCAAAGAGCGTCCGCGTTGGTGCCGGCGTTGAAATCAAACTGGTTGATGATGCACGTGAGCGTGATGATGATGTCGTACGCCACGCTGTTGGCTGGGAGTTTAGCGTGTATGGGTTTCTTGGCGTTGGAACTTGGAAAGGATAACGAAACCGTCGGTAAGTTGACGGAGAAGATGGAAAAAGCGATGTTTAAAGACAACAATGATAATAATAATAGTAACGAAGACGAAGACGAAATGTTAGTCGTGGCGACATCGAGACAACGTTCGAATCGGCCGAAGATTGATTCAAAAACCGGCGAACAAGTCGCGTACGCGATGGAAAGTAGTAGCAGCAGCACGACGGCTGCGATGAATCCACCGCAATCTCCTTCCTCCTCCTCCTCCTCCTTACCGGTTGGCGCGAGAACGCAAACCGAACTCGACAACCTCTCCTACCGATGCTTGGGTTTAGGCTTCGTCCTCTTAACCGCGGGTTTAATTTCCGGCGCAGTTTGGGCGAACGAAGCCTGGGGTTCCTACTGGTCCTGGGACCCGAAAGAAACCTGGGCTTTAGTCACCTGGTTCACCTACGCCACCTATTTGCACTCGCGCTTGGTCGCCGAAAAACCCAAAGACGAAAGCGCGAAAATCGGCGCGTTCGGGTTCATCGTCGTGTGGATTTGTTACGTCGGCGTGAACTTGTTCGGCACCGGGTTGCACTCCTACGGATGGTTCGCCAGCAGATAATAATATAAAGAAAAGATATCTATAGGTTCCCGTTTTTGTTGTTGTTTTGTATTCAAATAAATCAGAAGACACATTCCTTCACTAAAAATTTCTCATCAATTCACTTTTGAATTCTATCACACAACAACAACACAACAACAACAACAACGACAGACGATTACTACTGCTCTTTTAAACAACAACAACAACACCACGACCAAGCGAGAAGAAAATAATAATAATAATAATAAATGTTTTTTCCTGGATTCTTCGCCGTTTTGGTGACTCTTTTCGCCTCCACATCGATAAACATCGGCAAAGCGTTGCAGAAAAAAGGCACGAAATCGTTACCGAAGTTGACGTTTAAAAAAGACGTCTTGAAAACGTATTTCTCAAACGAAACGTGGAAGCTCGGGTTAGGATTAGACGTAATTGGCGGTTTGATGATGATTGTCGCGTTAGCGATTGCACCGGTATCGGTGGTACAACCCGTTTCGGCCGGTGGAGTCGCCATTCTCGCCGGGTTTAGTCACGTGTTTTTAGACGAGAAGTTGCGAGAAAAAGAATGGATTGGAGTGTGGTGCGCGGTGTTAGGGACGATTGGGATCGGGTGGACGACGGGTGGAAACGTCGCGATAAAAAAAGATGGGAAAGGAGAAGAAAGTATAGTGAGCACGTGGAGGTACGTGTTGGGTGTTTTTGTGGTTTTAGGGAGCACGTATTTGTGCGCGCCTTCGTCCGCCGCGGGAAGTAATGTAGGAAGCGGGGGGGTGTTGGCCCCGGCTGGGTCCGGGAAGGCGGGTGGTTCCAACGCCGCGTCGAATGCCACGCCGTCGTCGACGACAGCGATGACGACGACGAAGTCCGACGTAACGCCCGGAACCACGCCGCAGAAAGGATCCGGACATGGGAACAAGAACGACCACTTTTTGAAATCGCCGCCGACGAAAGAGAGCATGAACGCGTCGATGATGATGACTACGCCACCGAAAAAAGATAAAAGCGACAAGAAAGATAAGAGCGAGAACGCGAACAGCGTTGAGTTCAAACAACAACGTATCAGAGATATCCTCGCCGGTGCGCGCGCGGGTGCGTTATTTTCGCTATCCGCGTCCTCGGTGAAATTAGGTTTCCAACTCTCTCGACGATTGGCGTTTATATGGGCCTTAATAGGCCTCGCTGCCTCGGTTTCGTTGACCGCTTTAGGACTCTTCTCGCAAACCAAAGGTTTAAAAGAAGGTAACGCGGTCGTCGTCGTCTGTTCTGGTAACGTCGCCCAAATGGTCACCGCCATCCCGTTCGGCGTCTTGTGCCTCGGCGAAAGCCTCCCCGGTATCGGCTTCCTCTTCGGTTCAAACGGTGGTTCGGAGTTTGGTTTCTTCCACAACGCGTTCAAATTCCTCGTGTGGGCCTTCAGTTGGTGGCTCATCCTTTTCGGTGTCGTCATCGTCTCTGGTTTGAGCACGCACGACGTCGTCGCGACCATAGCGGCGACCGGAGACGTTCGGAAATCCGTCGTGTTACCCACGACGATGGGCGAAGCCAAACTCATGTTGTTGAGCAAGAAGGAGAAGAACAAAGAGGCGAGTCGAAAAGAATAATAATAATAATAATATATAATATATAATAATAATAGCAGTAGCACTACTAGTAGTATTGGTGGTAGCGAGTAGCAAGTAGCGAGTTGTTTTGGTTAGAGTACTATATAATGTTCTACATGATGAACTCTTCTTCGTCTAAAAAGCTTCTTTTCCTCACATTTTCGACTCTCTTGAAAGAAGCACAAATTGGGGAGACAAAATGAAGAAAGGCCGTTTCGTGGACACGACGACGACGAAACTCGCCGAGTGGACGAAGAAAGTCGGGACGAAAATTAAAGAAACCGCGGAGGCTTTAGAGGTTGAGTTTAACGACGACGGAGGAGGAGGAGGAGGACAACATCGTCAGTATTCTCATCAGCCTCGCAAAGGCAACGGAAAAGGGCAATTCACGAACGCCGCGAACGACAACCGATTCGCGGCGTTACGAGGGGCCTCCTCTCAGTCGAACTCTCAATCCTCGTTCATCGAGGAAGGAGACGAGGAACGAGACGATTTTTTGTCGGAAAAGAAGGCGGTGACTTTAGTCGTGAACGTGTTCGAAACCGCGGATATGTTGGAGGAAAAACAAAAGTTGGAAAAAGAGTTCAAAGAGATGATGCGAAGAGAACGAGAAGCGTTCGATGCGAAGATGCGAGAGATGGAGAGGAAATTGGAGGAGGAAAAGACGAAGAGGAAGGATGGTGTGACGACGCCGACGACGCCGCCGACGAAGAAAGGCACGAGTAAGAAGGAAATGGATGATGATGATGGTGATGATGATGACGATAACGCCGCCGCTCCCGCTTCTCCGGTTGTTCTCGCGGCGGCGGCAATTGTGCAGTCTCCGTCGTCGCTGGAAATCGAAATGAAGGCAATTAAGAACGTCACGCACACGTTAAAGAATCAGTTGAAGGAAAGAGACGAACGAATAGCGAAAATGCTAGAGAAAGAGAAGGAAGCGAAAGAGCTAAACGAGAGTTTAACGCAGAAGAACTCGCAAATGCAAACGTCCTTGGAGGTTTTGAGAAAGAAGCAGAAAGAAAACGACGCGGCGAAGGATCGGGACATGTTAGAGACGAGCGAGTTAAAAGATTTAAAACGAATGAAAGAAAAGCAAGAGAAAGAGTTGGAGCGAGAGAAGAAGATGAAGGAGGTGGTGCAAAAAAAGTACGAAAAAGCGCACGAGGATTGGTTAGATGTAACCACAAATCAAGCGAACGATAAGAAAGAGTTGTTGAGATTGCAAAAGAGCGAAGAGGTCAAGGCGGAAAAGATTGAAACGTTGGAGGAGCAGTTGTTGCAAACTAAGTTAGAGTTAGAGGATTTCAAACACTGCAGAAAAGAACGCGACAACGCGTTGCAAAAACTGAGCGAAGTGAGAGAGGAGATTGTAGATTTGAAGCACGAGAAGAGCGCGTACGAGAACAACGCGGAAGATTTACGGTTGGTGAATGAAGCCAGAGAAGTAGCGGAAAAAGCTTTGGTGGAAGAGTCCAAGAAAACAATCGATTTGGAGAGAAAGTTGAGAGAATTGAGCGAGGAAAAGGCGAATAATAATAGTAGTAGTAATAGAGATAGCCACAACAACAACAACAAGAAGAAGAATACGAGGAATCACGACGATCCGGAGAGCGCGAGTGCGACGCCAAAGCAAGACGATGGCAAGGGTAAGACGACTCCATTCAGCAGTATTAGTAGTAGTATCAAGAGCGAAGAAACGGACCGAGATAAGAACAAGACGGCGCAGGGTAGCCACGAATCGTCATCCACCATCGCGGATCTCAAATCCGAAATTGCCGCTTTAAAGAACCAACTCGAAACGCTCTCGCGAGAGAAAGACGACAAAATCGCCGTCATCGATTCTGACCGCGCTCAGTTACAGCGACAACTCGAAGAGGCAAAGAAAACCGCCGCAAAACTAATTAAAGAGAAACTCGAATCGATTCAAACCGATTTCAAACGCTCCGCGGAGACGCACGCGAAAGAAACCGGATTGCTGAAGGAAGAAATCGCCGACCTCGAGGAAGATCGAAACGAGTGGAAGAGAAAGTGCGAGAAAGCGAGAGATGAAACCGATGTAGTTCGGAAACGAGCGCGAGAAATGCTCGTGGAGAAAGAAGAAGAACTCGAGAGGGCACTGTTTAACGACGGCATAGCTACAACGACAGATGGAAAAATATCATCGATTGGTCGAAAAGCGGTGAGCAGCAGTCTCACGTTCCTCGAAGAGGACGACGACCAAGAGCAAACGGAGAAGAAGAAGAATTCGTCTTCAAAACCACCACCGAGAGAGGTGAACACAACAACACTCTCTTCTTCGAGCAGCGAAAGCGATTTCCTCTACCTCAAAAACATCCTCTTGCAATACCTCACCACCAACGAGCGTCTCGTCCACGAGCGTCTCGTTCCAGTCGTGACCACTTTATTAAAGTGTTCGGACGAAGAGCGAGCGAAAGTCATCGCGGCTCGAGTGAACATGAAACCATCATCATCCTCTTTAGGTGGTGGGAGCCAACCAAACACGCCCACGAGAAGTGCAGGATCTGGGGTTCGTCTGTTCAACGCTTTCTTTAGAACGTAGTGATACTGTCGTACTCCTGTGCGGTAGTCGTGTAGTCGTTGAATTTTAGCAGTTTTAGTCAAAGTCCAAGGGAAAACATTCACAAAATCCCTCATTTTACCCCATCATCAGATACACTTTCTTTCACACACGAGAAGATGTTCTCCTCAAATTCTCCTTCTTTGTTTTGTACTAAAACTCCTGCTGATGCTGGTGTTACCACCGCCGCGCATCTCGCTCGAAAAACGCGCAATAGTGCTCGGCAAAATACCTCCTCCAAAAGACAAAATCACCAATTCTGGCGGCGGATGATGACGCAGAAGAAGAAGGTTTACGTCGCCTTTTCCTCCGTTCACGACGACGAGAACGACTCTTCCTCGAATACTAATAATACTAACGACGCTATTTCGTCGTACAGTACGAAAGAAAAGCAGTTGCTCCGTAAACTCTTACTCCACGAAGGCCAAGCGTTAACGAGATCGAGAGCGGAAGAACAACAATTAAAAGAACAGTTGGAAAAAAGGAAGAAAAAAATTGTCCTGAACGCGAGCGAAGTCGGGTCGATACGCATGCCCTCGGAACTGTTCGGGATGCGACGAGTGAAAGTTCCAGGGATGATTTCGTCGTCGCGGATAGAAAGGTTTGGAGAAGAGGAGGAGGATGAGGAGGAGGAAGAAGAAGAAGAAGAAGAAGGAGAAGAGAAGGATGAAGACGCGCCGAAAACGCAAAAGCGCGACGGGACGACGAAGGATAAAAAGACGAAGAGCAGAAGCGCTTCTTCTTCGTCTTCGAAAACGAAAACGATGAAAAGCACCACCACCATTCGACAAAGGAGGAAGATTTCGTACTCGGCGTCCGAGTGCAGCGATTTTGGGCAACGGTTTCCGATCGATTCCATCGTCGTCGAAGATCCCTCCAACGGCGGCGGCGGAGAACAAACGATTCGTATTTCTGATTTGACCGTGAAAACCTTCCTCCGAGACTCCGTGGAGCTCCTCCCGCAGTGCGTGCCTCTCGGGTTACAATTCGGCGATTTTCGATCAGCCGTGTCTCAATCCTACGATTCCAACGACGAGGACAAAGAGGCCTGCTTCAGAGGCGACGTCTGCTACCGATTCCTAAAAACCAAACGAAACGAAGAAAAAATCATCTGGCATCCGATTTCCTTCCAACGCAAAGAACGCGCGAAAGAGGAAAAAGAAGCCGAGTGCAACCTGGAAAGCAACGACGGGTGGCCCTTTGCGTTTCGCGCGTCCCTCTCCGAGGATAAAAAATACATCCAACTCGAAATGCGATTATTCTGGCCGAAAAACGAGCTCCTCAAATACGGCAAAGAAGCGTTAGAGAGAGACGGGAAACATCGGTTCGATATCTTCGCGAAAAACGTCGAGTCGATGTTGTATTATCTAGAACGCGGTTACGTCGGGAGAGGTCTCTCCGGGGAAGAAAATCGAGAGAGCGAAAGCGAAAAAAAAGGAGGAAGAACAAAAGGTGAAGAAGAAGAAGAAGATAGCAGCAACGTCGTGAAAGAATTGAGCGTGCGAATGAAACGTCGGTTAGGTCGAGCGCCGTTCGCGACGGAAATTAGTCGAGAGCTCGAGCGTTTGTAATATGTAAAACTACCATCATCATCATCCTCCATTCTTGGTTGTTGTACGTGCATGAAAAAAATTCAAAAAACACAAAGAAAAACTGCATTTTAAACAACGCGGGACTCTTAGTAAAGTCTCCTCTTTATCACGCACAAAGACGATCATTCGGCGGACGATTCAGACGAGAGATTGGGATTGTTTTTGACGAGAGCGCATTTGAGAGACCTTTTTGTTTTCTTTCCCTCTGTGAGTTCTTCTTCTTCTTCTTCTTCTTCTTCCTTAACAAACAACAACACGATGTTGAAGATGATGTTTTCCACTACTGTCGCATCATCATCATCATCATCATACAACAACAAGAACAAGAACAACAACAGCAGAATGAATAGTAAAAGTAGTCGTAGTAGTATCAATTATTGGAAAAAGAGGAATGAGAAGACTCTTTGTCGGGAGGAGGTCGTTTTTACGTCTTCGAGAGGAGGATTAAGAGGAGGAAAAAGAGGAGGCGTTGTATTCGTAGCATCAGCATCATCATCATCCGCATCAAAATCAGAAGACGTGAAAGGCATCACGCCGTCGGAAGAGATCAGGAAAGCGGCTGTGTTGGCGGTGAGTTCGTGCGTGACCTCGACGGCGTTGCCAATCTTGGAAACGAAAAAATTCAAAAGGTACGAAGGAAAAGTCAGAGATACGTACGTGAACGATGATATATTAGTCGCGGTGACGACGGATCGTCAATCCGCGTTTGATCGACACTTGGCGAACATCCCGTTTAAAGGCGCCGTGTTGAACATGACGGCGTTTTGGTGGTTCGAACAGACGGAGAAGATATGTCCGAACGCTGTTTTAGTGAAACCGCCGGTGCACCCGAACGTTTCGATTATGCGCAAGTGCGAGGTCTTTCCGATTGAGTTTGTCGTGAGAGGGTATTTGACCGGATCCACGAGCACGAGTTTATGGACGCACTATAAAAACGGAGGCCGGAACTATTGCGGGAACCCGTTGGAGGACGGGATGGAGAAGAACGTGAAGTTGCCGAAAAATATCGTCACGCCGACGACGAAGGAAAAGGAGCACGACCGGCCAATCAGTTTAGAAGACATCGTGAAAGAAAACTGGATGAATAAAGAGGATTTAGACTACTGCGTGGAGAAGACTTTGGAGATTTTCAACTTTTCGCAACGAGTTGCCAAGGAAAGAAACTTGATCTTAGTGGACACGAAGTACGAGTTCGGGAAAGACCCAAAGACTGGGAAAATCTATTTAATCGATGAAATCAACACCCCGGATTCCAGTCGGTATTGGATTCAAAACACGTACGAAGAGCGCGTGTTGAAGAACAAACAAGAACCGGATATGATTGATAAAGAGTTTTTGCGCTTATGGTTCGCGGACAGATGCGATCCGTACGACACGTCCAAACCGTTGCCAGAAGCACCGACTGATTTAAAGTGTGAATTGAGCGCGAAGTACGCGCTGCTCTTCGAGATGATCACCGGCGAAAAATTCCAAATCCCGGAGTTGCAATCCAACACGGACGCCAACGCCAACGTCAACGAGAAAATTAAAGAAGCGTTGGAAAAAATGTGAGCTATCGCTTGCGCGGTATTTCTCGAGAAAGAGATTAAAGAATGTTTTAGAGAATCATATACTATATAAACGCGATCGATGACGAAAGAGAGAGAAAGAGAGAGCGGAAGAGAGAGAGAGAGAGAGTCACTTCTTCGCGAGTGCACGACTCGTATCTCGTCATCCAGCGCGCGTTTGTTTATAAAAAAATATCCTGACACGTCACCAAAGAATATCTTCACTCATCTCGCGCAAGCATTAAAGAGAAAGAATTGCCACGAAACAACAAATGCAATCCTCGCTCACGAAATCTACTTCTTCGTTTCTCACATCGTCGAGGCGACACTTTTCTCGCACAAGCAGCAGTTTCAGCAGCAGACATAAACAACAACAACAGCAACACAAAAGAAAATCATCTTTCGTCACCAAAGCTGGCGCCGAGGAGGAGGAACTCATGCAAAAGTTAATGGCCATGATTGGCGGTGGAGCTCCTGCCGGGAGACCTCCGAAAGGGCAAATGATCGCGAAGGAGAGCGCGATTAAAGGGAGAGATTCGGAGATGCGAGTGACGGAAGAGCACTACGTTTTGGTAAGATGATTTCGTTCGATGTTTGTCGTCGTCGTCGTCATCTTCAATCGTTTTAGACGACCAAAGATGTTGGATTTTTCTCTCTCTTTTGCTTTTGCGATGTCATAGCAAAGAGCGAAGAACGAACGACCACCACCCGTATCTAACGCTTTCTCTCTTCTCTATCTTTACGCATGTTAATACTACTCATATTATTAAACACAGAAAGGAAACTCGATCAAATCGTTCCCTTCGAACGTGAAAACGTGCGTCTTCGCTACGGGATGTTTCTGGGGCACCGAGAAGATGTTTTGGCGGTTACCGGGCGTGTATTCCACCTCGGTTGGATACGTCGGTGGGTACACGAAGAACCCGACGTACGAGGAGGTGTGCTCTGGTATGACTGGGCACACGGAAGCGGTGCAAGTCGCCTACGACCCGACCGTGATTTCCTTCGCCGATTTGTTGGCCATGTATTTCACCAACCACGACCCGACGCAAGGCATGCGACAAGGCAACGACGCCGGGACGCAATACAGGTCTGGCGTGTATTGCAAAGATAAAGAACAATACGACATGACTTTATCCGCAAAAAAAGCGTACCAAGAAGCGCTCGGGTCGACCAGAGGTGAAATTACGAGCGAAATCCCGGAAGATTTCAACATGCCGTACTACTTCGCCGAAGACTACCATCAACAATACTTAGCGAAACCGGGGAGCCGACCGTACTGCTCCGCGCAACCAACTGGAACTGCGATGCCGGAAACTTGGCTGAAAGAAAACGGTGCCAAGTTGTCTGGATCGTTTTGGAACACGTACGGGCCGAGACCGGGTTGCACCATCGGTGTTCCCAACGAACCGATTCCCTTGGAGACGGCGCTCAAAGCGTGAATTTGAAGATACACATAAAGAATCACTTAATAATAATAATAATAATACACGGTTTTATATCTAGAGCTATCTATGTATGCGGTATGAAATTCGTCGATCGCGTTATATCTTTCACTCACTCTTCCTCTCGTGAACCGAACAAGACTTTCACGAATTTCACAAGCGCGTTAACCGAACAAGACTTTCACGAAGATCACGATCGCGTTCGCCGCGAGGAGAGGCATCCGTAAGTAACTCGCCGCGTATATCAAGCCAATCAACTGGCCTTTAAACCCGTGCGCGGAAACGTATCCCGACGTAATCGCACTTTGACTCAAGCTTTTCGGTTCCAAAAACCGCTCCTCGTTTAGGACCGCGAACGCGTTCGCGACGAGGAGAACGGACTGAAGAAGCGTCCAGAGAGACATTCTCAGTAGTAGTAGTAGTAGTACTGTTGTTCGTCTTCTTTTTCTTCTCTCTCGCTTCTTTCCGTTCGTTGTTTGGAGAGCGCTTTTGCGCTCTTTTTTTGTGATGGAAAAAGAGTTCGTTTGTGCTTTCAAAATGTTCAAAATACGAGCGGTAGATAAAGGTACGCGACGAAGAATGTATAACAGTGTCATCACGAGGCATAACAAACGCAGTTCTCTCTCTCTCTCTCTCTCTCTCTTTCTCTCGTCAAAGAAGAATAAATACGCGCGCGTTTGAAGTCGTCGTCGTCATGGTTAAACCACCAACCTGGTAAACGCGGTTATCCACAACGTGCACGGCAAAATGCCAAAGATGTACTGTCGCAACATCAACCCGGCTAATTGCGGAGCAAACACTCTAGTTTCGTCTCTTAACTGCGCCAAGACGACTAAGTTTTGCGCCGCAGGCATGCACGACATGGTGAGTAAGACCATTTGGGCGATTTTGTCTTTTGGAATTAAATGCGGAAAGAAATTTTTCAACGCGAGAAATCCAGAGACGCAGACGATGGGAAGGACGATGAAGCGCGTGACGCAGGCGACGCACAAGGCTTTGAAGTCTGGAGCGTCCATGACTAATCCTTTTCGGATGTTGGTGACGATTTCAGTCGCTTTTTCGATGAGAAAAGAAGCTTTGGTTTTCCCCGTTATCCACGACGCGTCTTCTGCTCGGAAAATGTCGTCGTCCGCGGCGTCGTTGATGACTTCTTGCTCGATTAAATCTTCCTTCTTCACTTTAACGAGCGAAGCGGCTAAGACGAGCATTTGCATCGGTAATGCGGCGGCGCCAATATTAACGGCGAGTTCGTAAATAGCCTTGGCCACGCCGGCGATGAATGAGAATTCGAGAGGGGCGATAGTTGCGATGGAAGTTCCCGACGAAGTAGAAGCAGCGAACGCTTTCGCCCCAGGCACCAAAAACTCTCTCAAAGGCGCGTTGGTACCAATGATGACCCCTAAAACCATCGCCAAAAACGGCGGATTGGCTAATTCGTTCACGATTCGTTTCCCGGTTTCTCGGATTTGCAAGGCGCATTTCTTCACCGGATTCTTCTCTCGCACGATGGCGTCGCTCATGGCTGGACCGGCAATGATTAAGAACCCAACCGTCCATAACAAAGGCGTCCAACCGACTAAATATAAAGCGATGTACCCCGCAATGACATCTGCATTAGCCGCGCCTAAAACCTCGGTCAAGAACACGAGCGGTAGCGTAAACGTGTTCCCAAACGCGCACGCGGCTAAGCCTAAACGTGGCATCACGTCGTCTTTACACTCGATATCGATAGCCGCCGCCGATATCGAGTTGTTGTTATTGCTCGCTCTATTACCACCACCACCACTACTTTTCTTCTTCTGTAACGAGGCCATCGTTACGACTAATTTGGTCAACACCACCCCACAAATCGTCCCGGCGATGACTTGCGACAACGCGCCAAACGGCAACACCATCAGCGATTGGTTCAAAGGCGTCTTCGTTAACGTCCCGGCGACTCTCGTGCACAAATAACACGGCAACAAAACGTTAAACGCTAATTTACTCACCACCACTGGCGTTTCCAACGGCAAACGTTTCTTCAAAATCAACTTGCTCACGACCACGCACAACACGCAAATCTTAAAAATCGCCGTCGAACACTTGATGAAAATCGGGACGTTAAACCCGTACGACAAAGCGTTCAAAAAACCACTGAACAGAGGGTTCACTTTCGCTAAAACCTGCGCCACGAACGGGACGTTGAACACGACCACCGCTAACGCGAACGAGCTGAACACCATTTTCGGCGTCGCCGTCGACGAAAACTGTTTCTGTCTGTTTTGATCGTAATACGGATCGGACGCGTCCAGTTTCACCGATCCCCAGGACAACGGGAAAGGGACAAACATTCGCGGGTGAAATTTTCTTTCGTTATTGTTGTTTTGTTCTTCTTCTTGTTGTTGCATCATCATCGTGTTCTTCTCTTCTTCTTCTTCTTCTTCTTCGTCGTCTGCTTCCCCTCCCGCGGTTGTCCTTTTCGCTCGCATCCTTTGCGTCAGAATTCGTCTGTTTCTTCTCCCTCCTTTAAACAAACACACTTTGAGAGCGGAGGAGGAAGAAGAGGAAGAGGAGGAATACGACGTCGACGCAGTGTTCGATGATTTTGCCACCAGGGAGGCGCGTTGTAAAGTCGTCTGTTTCGTCGTCATCTTTGCATCATCATACACCACTTTCAGAATGCCTCTCGCGTTGTTGTTTATCCACATTGTCATTTTGTTTCGTTTTCGCGCTGACAAAAACGAAGAAACCTTTTGTTTAAAAGCAAAAGAGTCCTCTCTTTGCGCTCTCTGTCTTTCTCTCCTCGGTCCGAAAAGAAGAGAGAGAGTAGTTCGATTCTGTTATAAAAACGAGAGAAGAAAAGCTTTACTCCTCCTCGAGCTCTCTTATAATAAAGCGTATAATAAAGAAGAACAACACACACGAGAGAGAGATTTGTGTTTTTTTGAGGAAAACAAAGGGGGGAGAAAAAGCAGATGAATTTTTCATCGTCCAAAAAAAATTCAATCAAAAAAGAGGAAGAAAAAAGAAGAATTTTTTTTCATCTCGTCAAAAAGTCGTTTCAAAAAAAGGAAGATAAAATGAATCTCAAATCTCTGATGATTGAATGATTGAATTTAGTGGTGCGTTGGATATTTTTTTTTAAAGGCAAAAAAACGACGGCACAAAAAAAATTATCTACTACGAGTCTCATGTTCGCTTTGTCATCATCGTGCAACAACTCTTTTTCGAGCTCGTGCATCGCCGCTTCTTCTTCGACGAAGAGGACTTCGAAAAGCTCGAGAGACAGACGAAGAAACGAAGGCGTTTGTTTTGTCTCCTCCAAATCTGGATTGGAAATTGACAGCGCTGAAACGAAGAAATCATCATTTTCATCATCGATCCAAAACACATTTTCTTCATCAGCGTCTCTCATCAAAGCGTGTAGTCTTTCCACGTCTTTCTTCCTCTTCCAAACAGAAAACGCGTTCGCAGCCTCGGCGGATGCGGAGGAGTTGAAACAATTCCTAATCGGGTTTTGGAACTTTCGAACCGGGGACGTGACGTCGATTTTGTTATACACGGTCGCGCCGATCGCGCTGCCGTATCTGATTTTCAGTCAGGTAATTTGCTCATAATGATGTGTATCTCTCTCTCAGACGCTCACGGTTCGTGTGAATTTCTCTTCTTTTTAGCTCACGAAACAAAAGCAGGAAAAACAGATTGAAATCTTAGAGCAAGGCGGATGGGTCGAGTTTATGCGCGAAAGAGAGTTGGACGTGAACATTTTAACGTTGGTCCAAATCAACGCGTTCGTCGCGGCGGCGGAGAAAGGAGTTTTAGACGACGCGATGGTGGCTGAGTTTGTGAGACAGCTCAAGTTGAACGAACAGTGGAAAAAGAGTACGATTAACGTGGAGGATCCGAGAGCGGCGGCGGCGACGAGACGGGCGAGAGCGGAAGCCATCCTCGAGGCGAGAGAGGAAAGAGCAAAGCAAGAGTCGTCGTCTTCGTAATAAAGTACTACTACAATTAAATTCGGAGAATAAGGTACTAAACGCTACTATTATTATCATCATCATAACAAAACTGCTATATTTTAAAAAAGAAGAAAGAATACTCTTTATGTGTACACATCTTCCGTGTTCTACTCGTTTCGAGCTCCGGCGGGAGCGTTCTCATCATCTGTTTTCATCTGTTTACTCCTCATTTTCATCTTCATCTGTTCTTTAGGGACTAAAACCTCTTTCCTGAACTTTTTCGGATCGAATTCGCGGTACAATTTCCTCGAGTCTCGTCGTTTGAACTGAGGAGAATCCCTCCCGTTTTGTTGGTACTGCTGCTGTTGTTGCTGCTGTTCGCGCGCGGTGTGCATCATATTCGCGTAATCTATTCGAGCTCTTTCGTTGAGTTTCACCGCGGCGTCTTTGTTCTTGACGAAAAACGTGTAATACGAAACGACCCCGACGAGAAGAGCTGGGGTTATTTTCGATTCCAATAAGCGCGTGAACGCGTCGAAAACCGTCGTAAAAGAGCTGGCCGAATGTTGCGCGTTCTTGCGTTGTTGCCGACGCATCAGCGCTCTGTTTCTCTCGAGTTCAGACATGCCTCCTTGCCAGCGATAGAAAACTAATACGGACGGGTGCGACGGAAGAGCGAACGCGAGAGTTCGACGACCGTCTCCAGTGGCGGTGATGAGCGAGGCGTTCACGTCGTCGTCGTCCGTATCATCTGAAAGTCGTTCGCCGTCCTCTTCTTCGCCTTTCGTGATGTCGTATAAAACGTCGCGCCATGAAAATTTGACGCCGTCTTTCGCGAAGTACGTTTCGTCGTCGTCGCTTCTGGTTTTGAAATCCGTGTTCGTTTCGTACGCGCGAATGCCGTTGAACAGAGGATGCGGTGATGACGAAGAGGGAAGAGACGCGGAGAAGACGGCGACTCCATCGCGGAGCGAAACGATTTTGAACGTCATCAAATCCTCCGCTTCTTTATCCGCCAAAGATGACGAAGAGGAAGAGGAAAGCAGAGAAAGACCAAACTTCAAAGGCCGCGCGCTCGAAAGCGAACACGAGTAGTGGTTTCCTTTTGTGCTTCTTTCTTCTTTTTCATCATCATCGTTATCTTCTCGTTCAGTGACTTTTAAATACGCCAGCTGCGACGCGTCGAGTACGACCCGCGCGGAATTCGTCGAACTCGTCGGCTCAAAAGCTCCGTCGCTCACCGTCTCGAAAGGTGTTCGCGCGTGACTACCAGGTGTGGTGCACGAAACGACTTCGAAACTGGAAAGCTCTGACGAGAGCGATAACGAAAGGATGACAATTTCACCGCGAGAGGTTATCGCCATGATATCCGTTTTTTCTCGATGTTGTTTTTGTTGTCGCAATCTCTTGCGTTTCGTCTTTGAGAGCAGCACGGATTGAAAAGACATGATTCGTCCGCGCGTATTCATTTGTTCCGAGGTATACGTCAAATCTTCGCCCAAAATTACCTTCTTCGCGTCGTCGTTGGTATCTTTGGCGGCTTCTTTTATAATCGTAACCGTACTTTTACCGTTCGCGACGATGACTCGGCGTTCGCCGTTGTGAAGCACCGCGACGTGCGTGGCGACAACGGCGACATCTCGTCCCTGGTTTTCTTTTTCGCGCCTTTGCGACAACACTTCCGAGGTGGAGCCTTTCTTCTCGTTGCTCGTAGTTTCCGTCATCGTCTTCGGCGTGATCGTCCCAAAATGCGTCAAAGACGCGGTACTACCATTATTTTCATCGCCGTCCTCTTCTAAGCGCATGGTCAAAAACGTTACCGAACCGTCGGCGCGTCCCAGGATGATTCTCGTATCGACCACTTTTTCACCACTTTTACTTTTTTTACTACCTTTATTTTTACTGCTATCATCATCACTACTGTCGTCAGCGACTGCGTAAGATTCGATCGTCGTGATGGCGTTTCTGCCACTCTTTTCGAGGTCGTATTTACATAAAATCTCACCAGATTTCACATCCAACGCGAACAGCGTGCCTTTCTCGTCTCCAACGAGCGCAATCTTCGGCACGATATCGTCCACTCGAGCCATAACTTTCATCATCGTTCTACTCTTCGTTCTCATCGTATTTGTTTCATCATCAACTCTTTCACTTTTATTGTTGTCGTAAATTTCCATCTTCAAATCTCGCTCGCGGTGTCTGGTAAATTTTACCGACGTTATCGGATGCGGAAATTTCTGCACCGACGCCAATCTCATCAGTCGTTTTTTCGCGTTTTCTTCGTTACTGTCTCGGTGGTACTTACTCCCAGTGGCGGAACTCTTCCGAGATAGGAGGTCTGAGGAGTACGCACCACCACCACCACCATTATCACCGATGTCGTCGTCGTTTACGTCGTCTTTACGAACAACGCCGTCTCCTTTCCCACCACTTAAAACACTCTCCATATCCTCCAAATAGTTTCCTAACGTCTCTAAATTCCTCTCTAATTCGCTCGTCTTCCCATTCTTCGCGTTCTCGAGCGCACTTTTCGCGTTTCTTAAAACATTTTTCATTACTCTTCGTTCTCGTTGTTTCTCTTGTTTCTCGTAATACAAAGCAGAATTCGTCAAAAGCGGAATTTTATCGTTTCCGTCGTCCTCGTCTTCTCTTCTTCTCCCTCTCGCTCCGGATGCCGCTTTAACAAAGTTTTCCTTCTCTTCTGTCGTCCTCTCCGGGTGTTCGTACACGTCGCCGTCGAAGTCGCTCGGAATCGGCGGTGGTACCGGGACGACGAAAAATCCATTTTCCTCGTCGTCGATCGTCGTTCCATCGTCAGCGCTCACGACAGGAAGAAGAACCCCCACGAAAACGAAGAGGAGAAAGAAGAACAGCGGAGACTTTTTCGTCGTCATCGTCATTTTGTGATCGTTCTCGTTCGCGCGTGTGTGTAATATGTATGTGTTTTAAGAGTCGATATGAATGAAGAATTTTCATAACATTTTGAGTTGTTTTGTAACGGTCTTGGATGGATGAAAGTTCGTCGTATTAATATATTTAATGTCCGGGCTCGGCGATCTCGATATTCCCAGCGACTCTGACCGGATCGGCGTTTTCCTCGTCCACCGCGCGACACTGTTCCAAGTGCGTTTTCTCGGGAATCCAGACTTGCGAGAGTAAACGGAAAGACGGCCCGTATTGTAACCCGGCTTTTCGCATGCCTTCGTAAAGGACGGTGGGATCTCGCGGGACGGTGCACCGAGCGCGCATTAAATCCGAGGATTGCATGTCGAAAGACTCGTCGTTTTCTTGTTGACGTTTGATCTGTTATGTTATTAATTGCAGCAGCATTCAGATGAATGAAATGAGTGGTGTAATTGATACGTAAAGAAGAATTAAAGAGAGAGAGAAAGACTTCGCGTCTTCGTGGTAAAAAGTTCGTAGATCTCACGTCCACGTGCACATCGAATTCTCCCGAAAACTCTCGGCGCGTCGACGCCTCCGGCTATTACAACAACGAAAAAAACGCACCTTCCCGACGATATCTTTCAAGCACTCCTGAAACTTCCCGACGTCTTCGCCGAGCAAATGCACGGCCAAGTCTTTATCCTTTTCAATCTCCGGGCGTTTCTCATCGTCTCGCATTAACGCGTCTCGAAACGCCAACGGATCTTTCGCCGTGTTGTCTTCGTTTAATTCGTACGGCGTGTTTTTTTCGCCGATCGACCACTGCTCGGGACCAGCACCTGCGTCCTTCTTCTCTCCGTCGTCGTTGGTGGTGTTCTTATTCTCAGTCGTCATTCTTCGCGTAGACTCGCTCTTCTTTCCTATTATCAAATGTGATTCAATGTCTTATTTTTTTCTTCCTTCAAAATCAAGCGTTTTTCCGTTAATTAACTGAAACGGTTTTTTTTACAACAAGAAAAAAAAACCAACAAACACATCTACGATATAAAAAACATTGACTGCTTTTTGTTTGTATCTCGACAACGCGAACGATCCTCGGACGCGTTTTGCGCGAGATAATGACGACTTTAAAGACGACGACGATGACTTTTTGTTTTCTTTTATTTCTTCTTCCGATGATTACGTGCAGCGCGGTTTTGGTTTCTTCTTCGACGACATCATCATTTTTTAACAACATCGACGAAAGGGAAAAGGACCAACAAAAAACAAGGCGACAACTTTTGGCAGCAGCGAACACGGTGGCTTCGATCAGCGCGGCCGCTTTAGCCGTGAAAGAAGCCAATCCATCGTACGAGGAACGATGTTTCAGAGGGAAAATACTCTGGTATCAGAAACAGTGTTGGTATTGCGATCCAGAGCAATGCGCTGCGACGAAAAACTACGAAGATTTGACGCTCATAAACGGCGATTGCGCAGCGGAAGCGTGCAACGGATTTAACGAAGACGAAAGTTGGGGAGCGTACGATTTCGGATGTGGATTGGAAAGAAATTGGTGCATGGCGGGAGGGTCGGTGTACACGAGCATTGGATGGTTTAGCACCACGGTAACGACGTGTAGAGCCGAGCTCACTCGATCGGCGGATAACTGTAATTGCGCTTCAACCAACTCAGTGTGGCCTGAAGTTTGGGACAAGACAGTAGAAAGACTTACCGATATTGGGTGCGGATGTGGCGTGACGTCGTGTCCTCCTCCAAGTCTATCGCCACCGCCGAGTCCACCTCCTCCGTCGCCTTTTCCACCTCCTCCGAGTCCATCGCCACCTCCACCGAGTCCATCGCCTCCTCCTCCTCCGAGTCCACCTCCACCGTCGCCTTCT
>Ga0209305_1000760_pt1 | contig 22140 bp, 14 predicted proteins | sample COGITO_mtgs_1103_FD_184792 | JGI IMG/M metagenome (GOLD analysis project Ga0209305, IMG submission 184792) | Pelagic marine microbial communities from North Sea - COGITO_mtgs_110321 (SPAdes) (version 2) | ecosystem: Environmental > Aquatic > Marine > Epipelagic ...
CTTCTTCGCTTTTAAAACGTGGCCTTCTTCTTCCTCCTCCTCTGCGTAGAATTCTCGTCTTATCCGTGTTATTCGAGAATCCAACTTTCTGTTGAAGTTTCACGGGATAAATCGTTCTCGACATCATCGTATAATCTTTCCAGAGCGCTTTCTATAATACTAACCCGAGAGAAAGAAAAAGAGAGCGAGAGAGAGCAGTGAGAACACACTCACGCAAGTTGTAGCAGCGGTGTGAAAATACTCTCTTTTTGTTTATTAGTATTCAACAAGACGACGCTTTTGTCAGAGGAGAGGAGTAAAGTATCGAAGAGAAATGACAAGTATCTGTGTTTTTCCAAAATGCAAGAGAAACGCAACGCAGTATTTAGGGTATTAAAAAACCCTAAAACAACACGAGGCAAAAAGAAGAAGAAGCACTTTTTAAGACATCACACGTAAGCGAAAAGTACGCTTACGAGTACTACGCGACTCCTTCAGAGAGAGAGACAGAGACAGAGAAATGACGACGACGACACCAACAACAACACCAACTTCTTGTTGTTCGCATTCTTCGAGAAGGACGTTGTCGTTAAAAAAGAATTCCTCGTCGTCTTTGTTTTTTAGCAGAAGGACTGTGACGACGGCTGCTCGCACGCCTATCAATCGTCGAAAAGACATCGTAACGGCTTCTTCTTCGTCGTCGTCGTCTTTGTCAAAGTCGTCGTTTCCTCGTCGTCAGAGGAAAGAAGAAGAAGACAACAACAATTATAACAAAGAAAAAAGAAGAGGCGATTTACTCCCGCGAAATGCGGCGACGTACGGGGAAGAGCCGCCGCAACAACCGTCGCAATTTCGCGACAGGAAATCAGGAGGCGGCGGCAGAGGAGGCAGAGGACGAGGTTCGAACGGCAGAGGCGGCGGGAGATCGAGCGAGAACAAAGGAGGACGAGGAGGACGAGGAGGACGAGGAGGACGAGGACGAGGAAGAGGCGTGCGGAAATCTTCGGACGGGAAGTCGCATCTCGGGTCGTCGTTGGAGTACGTCGAGGACAAAGCGTTCCCGAGCGTGTACGACGAAAAGCCGAGAGGAGGAGGAGGAGGCGCGTCGTCGCAAGGAGAGTATAACGATGATTTAATCGACGATCCACCGATTAAAATTTTACCGTTAGGAGGGTTAGGCGAGATTGGTATGAATTGTATGCTCGTGGGCGTGAACGATAGGTACATTTTGTTGGACGCCGGGTTGATGTTTCCGGACCACGAGGAGCTCGGGATACAAAAAGTGTTACCGGACGTCAGTTTTTTGAAAAGATGGAGAGATAAGATTGAAGCGGTAGTGATTACGCACGGACACGAAGATCACATCGGGGCGTTGCCGTGGGCGATCCCTGCGCTCGATCCGAACACGCCGGTATACGCGGGTATTTTCACCATGCAACTCGTCTCCCGACGCATGCAAGAGTTTAACCTTTGGAATCCGGACCGGTTTAAAGTTATGGAAATGGGCCAACGGTTCATGGCGGGACCGTTCGAGATTGAAGCGGTGAGAGTGACGCACTCGATCCCGGATTGTTGCGGGTTGATTTTTAGGAGCGAACACGGGACGATTGTTCACACCGGAGATTGGAAAATTGACGAGGATCCCGTGGATAATCAAATCTTCGATCGAACGGCGTGGGAACAAGTCGGGAAGGAAGGGGTGACGCTGATGATGTCAGATTCGACGAACGTTTTGTCGCCGGGAAGGACGACGTCAGAGTCTGAGGTGAGGGAAGCGATCATGCAAAAAGTGGTTGGACATAAAGGACGGATTATATCGACCCAGTTCGCGTCAAATATACATCGATTGTACGGTATTCGCGACGCCGCGCAAGCGACGGGGAGATCTATCGCGTTTGTTGGACAATCTTTGAATACGTATTTGGAAGCGGCCAAGAAAGCTGGAATGGCACCGTTCGATCCAGAAAAGCTCGTTCCTGCCGAAGATATCGATTCGTACGACCCGTCGAAGCTGTTAATTGTAACCACCGGGTCGCAAGGTGAACCAAACGCTCAGTTGGCTCGCGCCGCGTGCGGCGCCTCCCCGTTACTCACCTTACGAAAAGAAGATTTGTTATTGTACTCGGCAAAAATGATTCCCGGCAACGAGAAAAAAGTCATGCGAATGATGAATTCAATCGCGAAAATCGGCCCAACCATCACCATGAAACGCGACGACGGATTACACTCCTCCGGTCACGCGCATCGGGAAGAGTTGGACGAAGTTTTGAAGCTCATCAAACCGGAACACTTCTTACCGGTTCACGGAGAATACGCGTTTTTGAAAGAACACGAACGGTTAGCCAGAGAAACCGGGGTTGTTCACACCTCAGTCATAGGAAACGGAACCTTACTCGGGGTCACGCCTTTGAAGAATAAGAAAGCGCACGGCACGTTGGGCAATTTCCATCGAATCGGATCGGCTCGATTACAAACGATGTTCAACGATGGTGGGAAAGGCTCGGGTACCGCGGAAGATTTAGCCATCGAAGAAAGAATGCGAATTGCCACCGAAGGCGTCGTCGTGGTTGATTTTGAAGTCATAGAAACCGCTGGACACGCGATGGACTCGAGAGCGCGAGTCACGAGCCGAGGAATGTGGACCGATAATGGACGCCTCTTGCGACACTTGAAAGAAGCCGCGGTGAACAGTTGCGCCGGGATGAATTACGACTCAAAACTCGCCGCGGTGGAAAGAACCGTCGCTCGGGCCATCCGCTACGCCTGTCGCTCCTACTGCAACAAAAAGCCAGACGTCATCGTCGTCGCGCATCGCTTGGCCTTGAAGAAAGGCAATGGCAAAGGAAGATCATCTCCATCGAGTGACGACGATTCAGACGACGACGATGAAGATGACGACGAAGAATCGAGCGGGTTCTCGGACGAAGACGAACCTTTAAAAGAGGAGGAAGAGGAGGAGCAAAAACGGTACCGCAGACGCGTCAGTCGTCCGGAAGGCGTGCGACCTTTGCGAGGCGATTACAAAGGTCCCGGTGCGGGAGGAATTGGTCGAGAAAGGTACAGAGATAGCGGGTACGATTAATACTGAGACAGAGAGAAAGAGAGAGAAAGAGACGTAGAGAGTAATTGACATTGCCTACTATTTATATATTCACATCTGAACGAAATCACACAAAAGCTGCCCTTTTCTATCTCAAACCTAAGAATAATGTCGCGTTGTTGTTGCTTTGTGACGACTTTAACGACGACTTTATCAAAAGCGAGTCGTATTGGTCATCGCAAAAGAAGAAGACGAAGAAGAGGCCTACGCGCCGCTGTTGTTTCGTCTTCCGCGCGCGCAAAATCTCTCGGGGAAGAAGAAGACAAAGAAGAAGAAAACAGTTGGAACGGATTGGAATTGGACGACCACCTTAAGGAGGAAAAGAAGACAAACGAACAACACTACGCGTTCGTCGGGACGGAAAAACTGTACGGCCACGCGAACGTGTCGAAACTGGAGAATATACACGTAGTTATAATCGGTATCGGTGGCATCGGCTCTTGGTGCGCGGAAGCTTTAGCGCGAACATCGATTGGAGAGTTTACTTTAATTGATTTAGATTTCATCTGCGTGACGAATATCAACAGACAAACGATGGCGATGGAATCGACGGTGGGAGAATCGAAAGCTTTAGCGATGAAGAAAAGGATATTGGACCTGAATAAAGACGCAAAGGTGAATTGCGTCGAAGATTTCGTGAGTAAAGAAAACGTGGAAGAGATTTTAAAACCCCTAGTTGGTTGCGGCGAAGGACGGAAGGTTGAATACGTCGTCGATTGCACAGACAACGAACAAGATAAAGCGGCAATCATCGCGTATTGCGTGAAGCATAACGTGCCCGTGATGACCACCGGTGGTGCGGCTGGGATGACGAATTTTCCTCCGAGTGGCGTCGCGGTAGAAGATTTGCAAAAAGCGACGTTCAACCGATTGTTGGCGAGCGCAAGGAAGACGTTGCGGGACAAGTACGCGTTTCCGAGAGGCGTGAAGAAATTCCCCAACGGAAAGAGAATGAAGAGCGACGATGTGGTTGCTGGAGATGGTAAAAAAACAGAAACATTTAAAGAGAGGAAATTCAAGGTGATAGCGGTGTACGCGAAGGAGCTGAGCGAGAATTTCGCGGTGAAGAATAGTAATACTAGTGGTAGCGATAGTGACGGAGGCGTGCCGTCCGGAGGGAAGATTAATTGCACCGATGGAAGCTCGGGATCTGCGGCATTCGTAACTGGAGCGATAGGGTTAGCAGCGGCGAGTAAGGTAGTCGTGGATGTGCTTGCGAGAACGGATGCGCAGAGAGAGAAGATCGGTCAGCCGTTCAGGAGTGGATGGCAAAGTAAGGTGTGGACATCGTCCGACATAGGAGGAGGAGAAGATGCACACGCTCAGAAAGCAGATGAATCTACCGAGAACAAAACAGACAAAGCGAAAACGATACCAACGCCTATGGGCAACAAAATACAAGTGGACGACGAATCGCTTACGGAGTTTATTGGCGAGGACGTCCTTCACGATGCCTCGAAAGATAACCTCAACTTGAACGAGATTTTCGATGCGCATTGTCACTGGCACTTGCATAGCGACGACAGCGAAATTGAGGCGATGGGTAAAGAAGTGTATAAAATGGCTTTAACGTGCACGCAACCCTCCGATTGGCAAAAAGCGCTCAAGATATCGAAGGAATTGAACTATCCCATTGCTTTAGGTGCCCATCCGTGGTGGATTCACGAAAACAAATCCACTTTTCATGCTTGGATCGAAGAACTCGAAACGCTCGCCTCGGCAACGCCACTATCTATAATCGGCGAGATTGGTTTAGATAAAATAGCAGTACCGCTCGACGGAGTTACACCTCCAGATTACCCGTTCCAACTCGAAGCGTTTACGAAGCAACTCGATCTCGCTCGAAAGCTTAACAAGCCCATAGCTGTGCACTGCGTGAAAGCGACGTCGGATATCCAAAGCGCGTTATTCGAATGCAAGAAAATGCCGCGCGCCGTATTGTTGCACTCGTACAGCGGCTCCTCGGAATGGATGCGACAACTGATCGGCATGAAGCTAAATAAAGGTGAACACGTGTATTTCGGGTTTTCATCAGTGGTAAACTTGCGAGGATGGAAGAAAACACTCGAAAACATACGAAAGTGCCCTGACGATCGCATCGTCGTCGAATCTGATTTGGTGAGTTGCGAAAACGTAGAAAACGAGTTGCGCAAAATCGTAGCGTTTATCGCGAAAGCAAAAGGCTGGTCGGTGAAGGAAACCGCGCGAATTACGAGAGAAAACGCCGATCGATTATACGGGTGCTTATGATGATAAAACTATAGCTCTTATATTATTTGCTCAATGCATTAAAAATATATATTCTGAACGTCGTTCTCGGAAAACGCCAACGCGCATCCGGGGCATTTTCTCTGCCTCGTCGCGATTCTCGTATCGATGCATTCCCTACAAAACATGTGAAAACACTTCGTAATCACGCACGCTTTATCTCTTTGCTTACACACATTGCACCCCATCATCGTTTTATACGCGTCGATTTCTTCTTGCAACGCCCCAGCACCGCCTTCTCGCGATAATCGGTCGCATTTTTTCTTCACGCCGGCGTTTTCAATTTTCAAATCGTCTCTTTCCTTTTCTAATTTTTTAATCTCTTTTTGTAACTTCGCCTCGTCCGAGCTCAACTGGTTGCATCGACTTTCGACGATACTTAACTGCGACTTGAGTTTCGTCAAATCGGTTTCCAATTGTTCAATTTTCAACTTATCGCTCGATCCGGCACCGGAAGCGCCGCGCGCCTCGGATTTCGCCGTCTCTAACTCTTTCGTCAACTTTTCCACATCCGCCTCTAACTTTTGCGCTTTTTCCGTCGCCGCTTTCGCTTCGACTTTATCTTTCTCGTTGCTCATTCTAACTTGTTCGTAATCGTCGTAATACTTTTTCGCCTCTCTTTGCGCCGCGGCGGCCTCTTTCTTCATTTTGTTCACTTCGTCTTCCTTGTCGGACAGCTTTTGTAAAATCGTTTCGCCGTATTCCGTCGCTTCGTCCGCCATCGAGGCTAAACCGCCGAGCTCCTCGGCTAACTGATCGAGCTCGTCCGATTTCTCTTTCGTTTCGTTTTCTAATCTTTCTCTGTTTTCTTTTTCTTGTTTCAATTCAGCCGTAACCGCGGCTAAATCTTTCTCCAACGTTTTCGATTTCGACGCCGCTTTCTTTTCCAGCGTAGCGACTTTCGCTTCGAGAGATTTGACTTGCGTTTCAAACGTCCGGTTTTGCTCTTTCGCCTCGTCGCGTTCCGTTCGCGCTTTCTTCAACTTTTCGTTTTCGTTCTTAAACGCTTCCATTTGCTGCTGAACAATTTTCAATAAAGCTTGCGCGGACTCTTCCGTATCTTTCCCTTTGCCTTTCTCCGCGCCAACCGCGTCGGAAATTTTCTTCTCCGCCTCGTCTCTTTCCTTATTCGCTCTTTCGAGGAAAGACTTCAACTCTCTCGAGTAATTCTCCGCCGCGTTCAGTTTCTCCTCTTGCGCTTGCGCGTCTCGATTCGCGATTTCCAACTTCAAATTCCTCGTTTTAATCTGGTCGTTCTCTCTCTTCGTTTGTTCGAGTCTCGTGTCGAATTTCGTAGATTCAGTTTTCAAAATCTCCAGCTGTTGCGATAACGCGGTATACAGAGGCGATTGGACAACTAAGGCTTCGCTAGCGCCATTTTTGCCTTGGTTCTTGATAGCTTTCAACTCCGATTCGATCTTTGCGTTCTTTTCGCGCATATCGGCGAGAAGCTTTTCGGACATTTTAAATCTCGCCACCGCTTCGCCTAAATCCGCTTTGAGTTGTCCGAGTTGTGTGCTATCGGTTTCCACGTTCTTCGTTGGGGCATTCGAAGACGGCGGCGTCGTCGCAGCAGCACCAGCAGCAGCTTTCTCGCTCGCTTTCATTTGCGCCTTGGCTCCGGCTAATTTTGCGTCTTCTTTCGTCGCTAACTTGATGCCCAAATCTTTATCGACCTCGCCCGGGTTGGCGCCTTCGTATTGCAAAATTTCAATTCTCCGTCTCAAATGCATCACGTCCAAACGTCTGGTTTCCAACAACTCCTCGTTCTCCTTCAACTTCTCCTCCATCTTTGCCTTCGTCGCTCTCAACGCGTTCGCGATTCGCTTCGCTCTCAACGCATCCGCGGCTAAGTAATCCGTTTTTTTCTCGTTCGCCGTCGCGTTCGGATTCTTCTTCGCCGCGATAACGGCGCTCGCAAATCGCTCCTTCGTCTTTGCCGCTCGACTTTTCAAGTCGGCTAAAAACTTTGCCTCCTCTGTCGCGTTCACCTCCTCGTCCTCGTCGCTTTCTTCCTCTCCCTCGTCCTCCATCGTCTCGTCTTCCCTCGTCGCGGTATCGCCGTCTCCATCCCCGCCGTCGCCGCGTTTCCTCTTCTTCTTCGCCCGCGGAGGGTTGAACTCCTTCTCAAACGCCGCTTCGTCTTCTTCGCTGACGTTCTTCAGCAAAAGTCTTCTGAACGCATCAAACCTCCTCGAATTGATATTTCTTTTCTGACTTTTATCGTCGTCGGTGATTGCAAAGTTTTGTTCTTCAAGAAGCGTCTCGAACGCCGATTGCAATTGGTTCCACTCGTCCGAAATCGCAATCACGGTTTTCTCGAATGCCTCTGATTTTCGCTTCTCTTTGAGAAGTTGACGCTCTAAATCCGAGACTTCTTTACGTCTCGCTTCGATCTGAAGAAAGAAAAAGAAAGAAAGAGAAAGATGTCAGCGCGCCGTAATTCTCCCCAAAATCATCATCATCATCCAATCAAACGCAATATACTACAAACAAAAACAATACAACACTACCATACGAATACGAATGCACGAGTACTACTACTACTACTAATAATAATAATAATAATACCTGTCCGTGCTGTTGTTTCTTTTGAAACTTCAGAAGCGAGCGCTCTTCGTTCGTGAACTCTTTCGCGTTGTTCATTTTAGAGAGAAAGAGCGGAAAATTTGTGGCGTTAAAGAAAGAAGATCTGTGTCTTCGAAAAAAAAAGAAAAAAAAGCATGCAGCCGAGAGAGAAGAGAGTGAAAAAACAAAAAAAATGAACAACGAGCTTCTTCGTGCATTGGTAAGGGGGTTTCGTCGAGTTGTTTAAAGTGTGCGTGTCATAAAATTGCCAATGGCGAAGAGAAAAAATTTTTTACATGTACTCGTCGTAGCGGCACAAAACATTTTCTCTCTCTCCGTCTGCTTCTTTCTCTCATCACTTTAGCGAGGAGAAACAAACGGAGTTTCATTCGGTGCATGCTAAGAAGGAACAACAGCGCGCGTTTCGTTTCTGTCGCTGCTGTCAAAGCTTCTGTTGTTTTTATCTCTTCCGTCGAAAAAGCAAAAGCAGGAGTACAACAACAGCCGTTTCTTTTTGCAACATCGTCGTCGTCGTCCGTAAAGTCTTTCGTGACGGCGCATCGTCGTCTTATAAGCGGATTCGTTTCGACGACGACACCCGGAACAACGACCGCGCGAAACAACAACAACAACAAGAACATCAACAACAACAATTTCCAAAGAAGAATGCGCTCAGAAGAAATTCCTTCAGTGCTCTTGCCACCATTAATTGGCTTCGACGAAGTCGTCGTCGAAGGCAAAGGGAAAGTCTTGCAACGAGAAAACGAGGTGTTTTATAACCGACCGCAAGTGGTCAATCGAGACTTATCGCTGGCAATCGTAAGAGAGTTTCAAAAGAGAAGGAAAGAAGAACACGAAAACGACACGGATCAGAAAACGAGACGAGGGAAAGGGATGTATAACAAAGTACCGCGAGAGAGCAAGATCATCGCGCATTTGGTGAGCGAGCGAGAGCGAGAGCACATGTTCGCGACGAAAGAGACGACGCGAGAACATCCGGCGACGACGACGAAGACGGAGGATGATGAAAAACAAAAAGAGTGGGTGGAAGTGAAACCAGGGACGTTTCGATGGCAAGTGGTTGGTGCGGAAGAGAAACGAGAAACGGCCGACGATGCTGCTGCTGCTGCTGCTGAACAACCGAAAGTAATAATAGAAGAAGAAGAAGATGAAGAGAAGAAAGAAAAACCGCCGTTAGAACCGATTACTATTTTAGAAGGCATGTGCGCGACTGGGCTGAGAGCGATTCGGTACGCCAGGGAACTGGACGATGTCAAGTGTATCGTCGCGAACGATTTAGATCCAACTGCCGCGTTAGCCGTGGAAAATAATAAAGAATACAACGCGCGAGAATCCGAAGAGGTGAAACGACGCGTGGACAAAATCGTAACCAACTGCGGCGACGTTCGCGTGGTTGCGTTGCAACACGAGAAGTGTTTCGACGTGGTCGATTTAGATCCGTACGGGACTCCATCGCAACAGTTAGAATCGGCGGTTTTAGCGCCCGTTGAAGGTGGTTTGTTATGCGTCACCGCGACAGACATGTCCGTTTTGTGCGGCAACAACGCCGAAGTTGGATGGACGAAATACGGGAGCTACCCTTTGAAAGCGAGATATTGCCACGAACAGTCGACGAGGATCTTGTTAGCGGCTATTCAATCTGCCGCGGTAAAGAATAGACGGTATATTGTTCCCGTGCTTTCTACGCAGATTGATTTCTACGCTCGCGTGTACGTCAGAGTGTACTCCTCGGCGGTCAACTGTAAAGCGGCGGCGTCTAATTTGTCGTACGTGTTCCAATGCGTCGGGTGCGATTCGTTCGAATTACAACCTTTAGGAAAAGTCGAAGAGAGGTCGCACGAACGAACTGGAAAAACGTACACGAAGTTTATTCCAGGAAAACTCTCCGCTGCGGTGGAACACAACGAACACGGCGATCGCAAGTGTCACAACTGCGGGTGGGGGATGAACGTTGGCGGGCCGATTTGGTCGGCGCCAGTGCACGATAAAGGTTGGGTCGAAAGCGTTCTCAAAGACGTCAAAGAGAGTTCGGATGAACGGTACCCAGGGAAAGAGAAAGTTAGAGCGTTACTGACGAACTGTTCGGAGGAGTTACCGGATACGCCGTTGCATTATTGCTTACACTCTATGGCCGGGACTTTAAAAATTACGCCGCCAACGCTGGCGCTGTTTCGATCGGCGATTATTAACGCCGGGTATAAAGTCAGCGGCGTACACTGTAATCAATTAGCCGTCAAAACCAACGCCCCGTCGAACGTTTTATGGGACATAATGAAGTGCTGGGAGCAAGAGCACCCGGCGCAGGAGGATTTCAAAAATGGCAAGTCTCCCGGCGCCTCGATTTTGAAGAAAGAACCGGTAGTAAAAGCAAAATGGACGCGAGTGAACGGGGCATTTAGTAAAGCGCAGATGGCTGGCGAGACGCGATTTCCAACCAACCCAGAGGAAAACTGGGGACCTAAAAACAGAGCAACGGGAGGGAGAAGTAACAAGAGAGAAATTTCGTCGTGCACCGCTCCAAACACCAAGAATTCTAGAAAACAAGCAAAGAAAAAATTTTAATCGAGCGACGATGAAGAAGACGAGTTGTAACGCGAACTTTTTTTATGTGCCCAAAAATAATACTTAGTATTCAAAAGATCTCGCGCAAGGCGTTTTGTAATTCGGCGATGAGTTCATCCGGATAATCGACGATGAGCCTATGCGGCGTACCCCAGTACTCTTTAGCGATTCCTGTTCCCTCAACGTCTTCGTCCGTGTACAAATTCGGGTCGACGCCTCGAATCCATTTCTTCGCGCACCTAAATTTGCCGTTGTTCGAGCACAATTCAGGCCAACGTTCAAAATCCATCGCGTGGTATCTCTTATCGTTTTTCGCGGCCACGCATAGCATTGGCGACTCCAATCGCTCGTTCAAGTCGTATTTCTCCGTCGTTACTTTGTAATCGTACGTTTCGACTTGAACGAAATCCGATCGAATGTTCGGTAAAATCCTCGTCTTCATATCCTCGGTCATCTCCGGATTAGATCCGTATCTTCTCTCGAACGCCTTCCAAAACAGTTTTGCATCTGTAATTTGCGCAATTCGCGGTGCTATGATATCTGGATCGTAATATTCCGAACACAAATGGTTCGGACGATTCCCGCAACACGCGACCAAGCTCGGATTCGCGCACGCGTCGTCTCTTTCGAGACGTCTCCCTAACTCAAACGCAATCCATGCGCCCAACGAAAAACCGAACAAAACGTACCTCTGCTTCGACAATTCCTTCGAAAACAGCGGCTTCAACTCCACCATCATCTCGTCCACCACCTCGTTCACGCTTTCCAAAGCCGTCTCGTTGTACCGACTGTTTCGTCCTTTCATCTCGATCGGTATCAATCTCACTCTCTTCTGCGTATTTTCTTTCAACAAGCACGTGGTCAAATGGTTCCATTTTTTTCCGTGATAACACCACGCCCCTAAACCTGCCTGAGGTATCATTATCAAATTGATCACGTTCTCGTCCTCGAGCGAAATGTCATCGACGTGTTCGCGAACGATGTACTTGGACTCCATGTTAGTGTTTTGTCTCTCTCTCTTTTTTTTCTGAAGAAAATCGGAGCGTTTTTTATTTTAATTTGTTGAAAATTTCTCTCGCATTTTTTGTCCTCAACCACCTCAAAAGAAATCATGGCGTGTCCTTTGCGACACTACCTGGGCTATTTCTACTGGCTCGCCGCGTTCGTCGGCGCGATTGCCGTGGTGTTCGGAATGAAAGATTCTCGACTTTACGATGTTTCTTCGGGTGGCAGCGACGAGAGCAGTTCGAAGACTGCAAAGAAGAAAAGGTAAAGAGAGAATTGGAAACATTGAAAGAAGGTTGATTGGTGGAGGGGAAAAGGCAAAGAGCAGACGTTTAGAGTGACTTAGGTATCATTAGCACGTAGCAGAATGTGATTTTTAATGTGATTTAGTAGTAGGATGTTTTTATATTGTCATTAAAGGTATAGCCCATTCTCTGTCTCTTCATTGTATTCCTTCTTTCTCTTTCTTTCTCTCTTTCTTTAACACCGCGCGACGCCATTTAGCCGTTTCTCTTCATCCAGCGATCGCATATATGGTATTAAGACGGGGCACCTAAGTGCGCGCACACTCTCAAAACGTCCGCGAAAACACCCCCTGCGGTGACTTCGGCGCCCGCCCCGGGGCCGCGAACCACCAACGGTCCCGCTTCCGTGTATCGCTTGGAGATGTACGAGATGATATTATCCGAACCTTTCAACTGCGCGAACGGATGATCTTTCGGGTACTCTTTCAATTGCACCGAGCCTTTCTTGTTCTCGACGTCGACGACGCCGACGAAAATGAGCTTGTTCCCGTTCGCTTCGGCGGCGGCCATTTTCGCCGCGATTTCGTGGTCGTAGTCCGGGAGCTTTTGCATGAACTCGTCCACGGATTCGACGTTTTGTAAAGGTTCCGGAACTAACGATTCGATCGGGATATCGCTCAATTCCAAGGATAAGCCGCACTCGCGCGCCAAAATCGTCACCTTTCTCGCCACGTCAACACCGGACAAATCATCTCTCGGATCCGGTTCCGTGTACCCGTTCGCTTTGGCCTCGGCGACGACGTCGGAGAATTTCTTATCCGGCGTTAACGTGTTGAAGATATAACTCAACGTCCCGGAGAAGATGCCTTGAATTAATTTGATGTCATCACCGGCGTCTTCTAACGATTTCACGGTGGAAATAATCGGTAAACCGGCGCCAACGGTGGCTTCGTAAAAGTAATGCGTGTACGAATCTCTTTGAATGTTTCTCAAGGACTTGTAATACTCGTACGGTCCCGAGTTGGCTTTCTTGTTCGGCGTGACGACGTGAATACCTCTGCTGAGCCATCCTTTGTATTGCAACGCGACAGCATCCGAAGCTGAGCAATCGATGATGACTTGATTCGGTGAGTTGGATTCTTCTACGTGATCGGTGAACTTTTCGAAATCCGCCGCTTCGTTTTCGTTGGAGTATTTATTCTCCCAGTCGTCCAAGTCGATGAAACCGCCGGTTTCGGCCAAGTGCATTTTGCTACCGCCGGAAATAGCGACGACGCGTAAATCGACGCCAAATTTATCCAATAAAGTTTGTTTTTGCTCTTGCATTTGCGCCAACAAGGTTTTGCCGACCAAGCCGGGACCGACGATCCCAACCGATAACGGAGTTCGCGAGGCGTAGAATCTTGAGTGCACGGCGTTGACGGCCTTGATGCAATCAGATTTCTTGATCACGACGGTAATGTTGTATTCACTCGCACCTTGGGAGATGGCGATGACGTTGACCGCGGCGGATGCCAAGGCGGTAAACAACATCGCCGAGACGCCCGGGACGTTCGCCATATTTTGACCAACCGCGGATAAGATGGAGCAGTTGTTCAAAGCGACGACTCTCGAGACTCTCCCAGCGGCGATAGCCTTCTCGAATCGCTTGTTCAGCGCCTCCACGACTTTGTCGGCTTCGTTTTGGCGAACGGCGAAACAAATCGAGTGTTCCGAGGACGCTTGCGAAATCATGACCACGTTACAGTTGGCATCGCGAACGGTACTGAAAACCGCCGAGGCAAAACCTGGAACACCAACGAGACCGGTACCTTCCACGGTGATTAAGCACACGTCGTCGATGGTGGTAATACCTTTAATCAACTCGCCCGCGGTGGACACGCGACTACCAACATTTTTCGTGCCTTTTTTGGATTCGTCGGCTGGAATCTCGCATCTCGCCGCAATCAATGTCCCCGGTGCAGATTGATTGAAGTAGTTCCTGATGCAAATCGGAATTGAATATTTCATAGCCGGTAACGTCGTTCGCGGGTGCAAGACGTTCGCGCCAAAATACGCCAACTCCCACGCCTCATTGTAGGACAAGCGTTCCAAGCATACGGCGTCTTTCACGCGTCTCGGATCAGAGGAGTACACTCCATCGACGTCGGTCCAGATGGTGATATCGTCCGCGACGAGTAACGCGCCAAAGATGGTCGCGGAGTAATCGCTCCCGTTTCGTTTCAACGTCGTAGGAAACCCCTCCGGCGTAGACGCGATGAAACCGGTGCATACGACGATCGTATCTTTATCGAGGCTGCCTCTCATGTGCGTTAAATGATTCCACAAATCCAAGCGATAGTTAGACTTATCGTAATCCACGTCTACGCCTCCGTCTTCGGCTTCGGTCACTACCAATATTTCTCTGGCGTCGATCCAATACGATTTTCCTCCTTTACATCGAATCGCCGCGGCGGTCAATCGCGCCGTCCACAACTCCCCGTGACCAACCACAAAATCCGCAAACGTTTCCGTCGAGCACCCTACGATAGAAATCGCCTTCAACATCGACCCTAAATCTTCCAACTCTTTATTAAAAGATTCCATGTACTTATCGAATTCCTTCGGTATCGTCAACAAATCCGTCGCCGTCGTCGTGTGTTTCTCTCTCAACTTTTCCAACTCTTCCACGTAATCCCTCGATCTCGCCGCCGCCATCGTCGTCGCGTTTATCAAGCAATCCGTCACTTTCGGTTCCGATTTCGTGATCACCCCCATCGCGGATACCACCGCGAACGTTTGGTTCCCGTTTTTCGCGCTGTCGATGAGTAAGTCGCAGACGCCGGATATTCTCTCCGAGGAGCCGACGCACGTGCCACCGAATTTATGCACTTTCCACCCAGCTTCCGCACCTCTGGGGAAGGTGGTGACTTTCTCGTCCGGTAACGTATCCATAAAGGCTCGCACGTCCGCCGGTACCGCTCGCGAAAAGACGCGAAGACTTTTTTTATTCCCGCCATTCCCTTTCTCGCGTTTCCTCGCATCGGACGATGATTTCGACGATGATGAAGTCACCATCTTCCCGTGAGTATTCTTTCGCCACGACAGCGACGCCGTCGACGACGACGCAGACGACGACGCGCTCATAAAACGCATCATCATATATATATATATACAAAAAGTAGTGTTTTTCTCCTCTCTCTCTCTCTCTCTTATATATCTCTGTGTTGGTATTTATCTCATCGGAGGGACGAGCGAATGCAGAAATCTGGATGAGCGAAAACCTCAAGACAAGAAGAAAAGATAAAGTTGTGCCATTTTTCGTCTCGTCCCAGGAAAAGGATTTGTGGCGGTCAATTAATACTACTTTTACTCCCATATATAATAAAGAAGGGGTTTTGAAAGAGCGCTGCTTCTTTTGAGAGACGTGTCCTTTCTCTCATGTCCAAAAAAAGAAAAAAAAACTCTGCAGAGTTTTGAAAAAACGAGAAAAAGATTGGAACGAGAGAAGAAGAGATCTCACAAATCATCATGCGGCTTCTCCAACTCTCTATCGTCGGGGCGAGACAGACGAGTTCCGAGTGCGCGTCCACTTCTTTTGTTTCTTCTTGGAATTTTAAGAACAGAGGACGGAATGGAAAAGGAACTGGCGTTTTTGGGGGTTTTGAAGCGTTCCAGAAGAAGAAATTAACGCGCGGATTTTTGGGCGGGAAAAGATACGATGATGACGATGGGATTAACGGTGTCGATGTCGCGAGAATGATGGGAAGAGGAAGAGGACATGTACACGTCGTTCGAGCGAAACAGACGACGGAATTGGAACGAGATCGCTTGGATATTGAAATATCGAGCACGTGGGACGAATCCATGGAGGAGGATTTCGAGTTCGACGAAGACGGGCAGTTGTTGGACGCGTTCGGGGAGGAAATCGATACGACGGAAGTGAAGAAGGCGATTCCTGGCGATTTTTATTCCTTGATTCAAGTGCCGAAAGACGCCTCCTCGGCGGAGATTAAAAAGGCGTACAGGAGGTTGCAGAAAGCGTGTCACCCGGACATCGCGGGAGAAGCTGGATCGGACGTGTGCATTATTTTGAACGAGGCGTACGATATTTTAATGGACGATACCGCGAGAGCGGCGTACGACGCGGAGATGAAAGAGCTGGAACGCATGACGCAAGAGTTTATGAAACGAGGCGCCGCGGACGAAGAAGACGATGAAGGAGGCGGGTACACCGGCGAACCTCTCTCGGAATTCAAAGGCAAAGATCCCGCGATCGGGTACCCGCGCGCGGTATTCGTAAACGAGTGTCAATGCATCGGATGCAAACAGTGCTGCCACTCGGCGCCGAAAACGTTCGCCATGGATGATCAATTCGGCCGCGCTCGCGTTTTCGCCCAATGGGACGACGAAGAAGAAGACATAAATATCGCCATCGAATCCTGCCCAGTCGATTGCATTCACTTTGTCAAAGAAAACAACCTCCCAATTTTAGAATACGCGATGTCGAAATGCGAACGCACTTCCGTCGCCTCCATGATGTCCGGCTCCGCGCGAGTCGATGATCCTTTCGACGTCGCCAACCAAATGATCCGCCGAGGCGAAGAACGCTACGGCCGATTAGGCCTCGACCCAAACGAAGCGTTAAAAGGTAAATCATTAGTCGGCAGAATGAAAAAACGAATCCGAGACGCGTGGTTACAACTCGGCGAAAAACCTCGATTGGCGTGGACTTCGTATAAAATATTCAGAGGATTCGGAAGCGAAGACGAGGAGTACGACGTCAGCGTCGACGATTTCGGCGAAGTGAGAAGGAAAAAAACAGACGAGGAGGAGAAGAAGACAAAGAAGAGCCGGTGGTTTAACTTTAATTAGCAGTGTGTAAGAAGATTGTACGTAGCCCTTTGTAAACAACTTAAGCGCGTGTGTGTGTAAAATTTTCATCCAAAAATCTTTCGTGTGCCGCCAAAAAAAAAGCATGCGGTTGTGCTTTTCGACATCAACATCACCGTCGTCTGCTTTCCACCACCATCATCGAAAAAGCAACTTTCGCAGAACGCAAAAGACGAGCAGTACTATCGTCGCGTCGTCTGAATCGTCGTCCAAAATGGAGAAGACTTCTCTTCTGGCCACCCCTCTCAAATGCATGATTCCAACGTGCGTCTATTTGGATTACAACGCGACGACGCCTATTTTCCCGGAAGTGTGCGACGAGATGCTCCCATTCATGCGCACGCATTTTGGCAATCCGTCCTCGATTCACGCGTACGCCGTGCCGTGTTCTGTAGCCATCGATGTAAGTCGAGAGAGAGTGAGAAATGCTTTAGGCGCGACAAATGGAAAGAAGGAAATTGTGTTTACCAGTTGTGGCACTGAAAGTGATAACCGAGCGATAGATATCGCCTGCGACTTGTTCAATTCTTCCGCGTCGTCTGATGAAGCAACGCGTGTTCTTCCGCACGTAATTTCAACCGCGGTGGAACATCCAGCCGTTCTCGTGTATTTAGAGAGCGAGCGAAAGGCGAAGCGATTGACGTACTCGTTAGTGCCGGTAAACGAGGAAGGCGCGGCGGACGTCGAGGCGTTCGAGAAACAGTTGGCGGAGTTTCGCGACAGAGTGTGTTGCGTGACGATTATGCAAGCGAACAACGAAACGGGCGCTGTGCAACCGGTGAGAGCGTTCGCGGATTTAGCGAAAGCAACGAATCCGAAAATTTTGGTGCACACGGATGCCGCGCAGTCGTTCGGGAAGGTGAAGCTGAATGCGGATGATTTGAACGTGGACGCGATTACCATCGTGGGACACAAAATTGGCGCGCCGAAAGGCATCGCGGCTCTATTTTTGCGGGAAAGTTTTCTTTCTGAAAGAACGAAAGAGATCATTAGTAATGGTTGTAACGTTGACCCGTACAGATCGTTTTTAAAAGGCGGCGGACAAGAAGGCGGGAAACGCGCGGGCACGGAAAATGTCCTTCACATCGTCGGCTTAGGGAAAGCGTGCGAAATTGCGGACGAAGAGTTTGACGCGTTTGTGGCGCATACGAAACGTATGCGCGACTTGCTTTTCGAAAAATTAAAAGCTTCGACAAAAATCGGCGATCGAGTGTTCGCCAATGGGCCGAAAGACGACGCGAAACGTTTACCGAACACGCTTTCCGTCGCCATTAAAGGTGTCAACGCAGGCGCGTTGTTAGTAGAATTAAAAGATCAATTGGCCGCCAGCGCTGGCGCCGCTTGTCACTCGAGCGAAGACGGCGGAGGCGCAATCTCCGGCGTCTTACTCGCCATGCGTTTAGAAGAAAGTTTAGCCAGAGGTACTTTGAGATTGTCCGTGGGAAGACACACGACCGAGGAGGAAATTTCGAGAGCCGTAGAAGCCATCGAAGCCGTAGCGAGTAGACAAATTGAAAATAAATGAGGTCGCCTGTATTTTTATTGCCGCTTCTCCGTGTTATTTATTACATTATCGCAATGTCTAATGTTCATTTCTGCTACGTTTCTTCTATTCGTCGTCGGGGATGAGTGTCGCTCTCGTAAACTTTACAGCGTGAGCGCTTCGTATTCTTCCGCCAAAAGACTCTTACTCTTCCCTCTCCTTTTTTCGCGTTTAGTTTTCGCTCGCTCCCATCCACCGCCGCCGCCATAATCGTCTTCGTTTAGTTGCGCATTTTTGTCGTCGAGCCTTTTTTCGTTTTCGTCCTCGTTTTCTCCTCCTTTACGGCGGAAGGACAAACTCTCCCTCTCTTTCCTCTCCTTTTCTAATTCCTCCGTCAAACTCTCGCACGCAAACTCGATGACTTCATCGTGACTCATACTCTCCATCTCTCTCCCTTCCTCTATCGCCTTCTTCAAATGTCTTCGAACTCTCCCGATATCTCTCGCGAACCCGGTCTTCTGTGCAATCTCAAAAATCTCGCTCTCCGCGTCCGTGATCAACCGCAACGAAATCGGCCCGCCTGGAAAATCCGAATCCGTGGTCCCAACCATCCTCGCGCTATTGTAATGTTCGCACCCTCGATCCGCGTCGTAAGCTAAATGATACGCGCAATCCTCGTCCATGATTTCCTCTCTCACCGACGAGTCCTTATTTCTCATTTTCTTCTCGCCGCCGCCGCTACTACTACTCCCACTCTCGCCGAAATACGGCGACAACACCCACCGCGGCTGCCCCGCTCGATGCACGCATATCCGCATTTTCAACAACCTCGCGCACGCTTGCACTTCCATGTTCCCGGCCCACGACCCATCTTTCCTCATTCGCGCTAAATACACGGACCACTCCTCGTCGTCCTCGACGAACGGCCGGAAGTCCTCCTCGTGTTTTTCCATGTACTCGCACACCTCCTCTCTCACGTCCAAGTGGTGAATCTCCGACCCATCTCTCTGGTCGCATATCGCTCGAAAGAAACAGTTCCCGTCCGCGGAGACGTCTTTTAACGTTAAATTGACTCTGTGTAATTGCTCTCGGAGGATTGCCATGTCGTCCGACGACACGGAGGAGGCATTATTCTTCGCATTGCTACTGCGAGAAGCATCGGTATTCGTAGTGTTGTTCGTGTTCTTCTTCTTCTTTCGATTGTTTTTCTTCCCCTGCATTTGTGCTTTTGCCTGCGAACCGACAAAACAACGAGAGAACAAAAACACCGAGGAAACGCGTTTCTCTGCTTCCCGTTCTTCCTTTAAAGCAGTGTCACCGAAACTCTCTACCTTCTTCGTTTATTGTTCAAACGCGCCTCCTCTTTTTCTTCTCTTTTCAAATCCTCCGTCAGACGCTTCTTCTTCTTAAAGCCGCTAAAGAAAGCCCCTTCGCGCGTTATGGAAAGAATGGAGAGTTTTGAGTCTTGAGTTCCTTTGCAAAAGAAAACAAACGAAAGAAAAATTCGTCATTTTTGATTGCAAAACAACAACAACAACAACATCATGCCACCGAAGAAGAAGACGACAAAGACGACGAAGGCACGAACACCACCACCAGCAGAAACGAAGAAACGCAAAACGCGATCGAAGACGCCTCCTCCTCCTGAAACGACGACGACGAAAACAGAGGGAGAAGAAGAAGAAGAAGAAGATGGTAACGGTGCAATTGTTGAGACGACGAAGAAACGAAAGACTTTGACACATCCGAGGAAAGAAGGCGTGAGCCGAAGGCGGACGACGTCGTCTCTTGAAGCGCCGATTGTTTTACTCGAAGGACACGCGGGTGCGGTGAACGACGTGAAGTTTAGCGCGGACGGGAAGTTCATCGCGACGGCAGGGAGCGATGCGTGCGTTCGGTTGTGGTCGTATGATTTTGATGATGAGGATGAAGACGAAGAAGAAGAAGAGAAAAAATCAAAGAAGAAGAAGAACAACATCGAAAACCGATTCATTTTAAGAGGACATAAAAACGCGGTTCTTTCGCTGGCATTCCTCTCCGATCAATTTTCGATCGCTTCTGCGAGCGCGGATAAATCGATACGCGTCTGGGACGTGGAATACGCAGAGCAGGTGAAGAAGTACGATAAGAGTCACTCGAGAGCGATAAACTGCGTGAGCGCGAACGAACGAGGGACGAGTTTAATCGTCTCCGCCTCGGACGACGGGTTTTCGAAAGTTTTCGACGCGAGAGTGGCGAAGAAAGAGGTGATGCAGTTGAAGCACAAGTATCCAGTCGTGTCGTGCGCGTTCAGGCAAGATGGGTTAGAATGCGCCACGTCCGGGGCGGACGGGATCGTGAGAACCTGGGATTTACGATACGCGACGAGTTTTCAAGAAACCACGAACGAGGAAGTTCGAGCGCGAGTGAAGAATGATGTGTTGTGTTTAGATACGAAAATGACGGCGTTGACGATGAAAGAGGGACACGAGGATATCGTCACTGGTCTCGCGTACTCGTATCCAGACGGATTCGAACTCGCCTCGGTTGGGATGGACGGCAAGTGTAACTTGTTCGATTTAAAACCTTTCCGAGAAAACGCCGACGCGAGAGTCGAAATGACGTACAAAGGCGTCCAAACCGATTTCGAAAAGCGCGTGATCAAGTGTTGCGCGAGTTCTCCTTCAATTTCAGCGAACGTGTCCTCGAAACCAACGTACGTCTCGTCCGGTTCAGCGTGCGGCAACGTCTTCGTCTGGGACCAAAAAACCGGCAAGATTAAATACAAACTTCCCGGTCACAAAGGCAGTTGTTTATCCGTCGCGTTTCATCCGTTTGAACCCGTATTAGCCAGCGCGGGTGCGGATGGGAAGGTGTTCTTAGGTGAGTTAGCTTTGTAACGTTTGCATTCATTGATATGATGAATCATTATTATTATTATCGTTAGTATAGTTATTATTTAGTATATTATGAACCGAGTGGAAACTTCACAACACCGAGCGCATCAGAACACAGAACAACAACAACGACAACAACGAATGCCACAAACAACAACAAAAGCATTCGCCGGTGAAGCCGCGTCTTTCCCTTCCTCCCCTCCTGCATCTTTCGACAAATCGAACCCGTACGAAGACCCAGTCGCGTTCGTCCAACAGAGAGAACACGACACTCGAGAGCGCATGATCGACGTCGAAAAAGCGAAACTGATCCGAGAACGTCTGCGAGAGTGCTACCGAAACGAAGGCGTGAACCATTTCGAAAACTGTAAAGACTTAGTCGAGAAGTACACCGAGGCGTTCGAGGGGAAGAGTTTCGCGCGGATTAACATCATGAGAGATTCTAAATAATAATTCAGAGAGAGCGATTGAAGTGAGAGAGCGAGCGAAGTCGTCTCGCCGCTCCGTGTAGTAATTAGGTAGGGAAAGAGGGGAAAAGATCGAGAGAAGAGGTTGGAGTTCTCTCCCGACGACGACCGTCCACAAAAGCGACTCTTCTCAAAGAAGAAGAAGAGAGAAAGCGTCGAGTAGGTCGTCTCGAGAGTCCATTGTTTTGTAGTTGTACTAGTTTTGTAATTGATATACTCCATACGTTATATGTTTAATAGTCTCTACTAAGAGAGACGAAAGGTCCTTCGAGAACTTCATTAAAAGTACGAACACTTTTGCGCTTCATTATTTATTTATTTATTCGCGAGGAGAGAGAGAGAAGAGGAAGAGGAGGAGGAGTTGTCTCTCGTTTCTGTTCTTCTCGCAGGCGCGAGAGAGAGAGCGCGTTTTTGACCTCTCTCTCGTCTCGTCGCATCTCGGGAAAGATTCTGTTGGTGTTGTTTCGCTCGTGTGTGTTGTGAAAGGACGCGAAGATACGAATCACATATATCCGAGAGTATTGAAAGAGCGAGACAGAACAGAGAGACACCGCGCTGGCGAGTAATACGTGATGCCGAAAATGCTCTCGCGACACGTGGGTGCCGCCATCGCCGCGAAAATGAACGAACGCGCAAAAAGGGACGATGAAAGGAAAAAGGAGGACAAGGAGGAAAGAAACGAAGAAGAAGAAGA
>Ga0209305_1000768_pt1 | contig 22060 bp, 32 predicted proteins | sample COGITO_mtgs_1103_FD_184792 | JGI IMG/M metagenome (GOLD analysis project Ga0209305, IMG submission 184792) | Pelagic marine microbial communities from North Sea - COGITO_mtgs_110321 (SPAdes) (version 2) | ecosystem: Environmental > Aquatic > Marine > Epipelagic ...
CCATAGCTCTCCAAGCTACCTGCGCCCAGTCTTCGTCTAGTAAGTGACGCATCATTGCGTCTAGTTCATCCTTAGACTTTGTCCTATCCCAGAATAAAGTCTCAGGTGTCTGCCCATGTTGTAAACCACCAACATAAGATATCTTTGCTACTTCTGCAATAGCTCTAGGAAAGTATTTAATAAATCCTGTGTATACAGGTATTGCTTTTCTTTCCTTACTGTCCGTTGGTAATACCATGATGATCTCCTTATGTCAAGTCTACTATTTCACACACATCTCCTGAACAGGCTAACGTCTGCATTGCTACTGTATTATCTTCTTCCTCATAACTGGACAGTAATGACCAGTCAATGTTCTTTGGAAGTTTCTTTGATAATGCATCATATTCTTTCTTAGTGCAATCCTGATATGGTGCTTGTTGATAACTATGATCAGAGTGTGGTAAAAATGACACACCTGACATCTCATCAAAATGTTTATATACAAACGCACCAACTTCCATCCACTCTGCATCACGCACTGTGATAGTAACAGATGGTTTATGTTCACACCAATGTCTTTGATACATCAGCCACATCTCTAGCTGTTGAATGGCAGTCATATCATTCCTAGTTACAGCACCTTTGGGTGAGGCAATAGGAAAACTAAACACAGTTGTAGTGTCAGGTTTCATTACACATAGTTCTGCAGGTACACCCTGATCAATCATAAACTGTGTAAGTGGATCTTTGTTGTCACCTCTTACAGTTCTGACGTAGTGATGACTATGCCTTGCATGTATTCCACTAGCACTATCTACTAATTGTGATACAGTACCAGATGGTTTTACACAAGTGACAGCAGTAGATTGTTGTATATCTAATCTTTCAGCCCATTCTTTATTTGTCTTGACTGCAACCAACCTGAGATGATTGAGTGTCTGCTCAAGACCTTTGTTCTTACTAGTCATCATAGCATTATCCATGATACCTGTAAGTGACACACCAAGTAGACGTTCTTCTTCTGTGTTATTCTGCCACACCTTACGTAAGTATGGAAACTTTGTAAACTTAGATTGTATAGTACCCAAGATGGTGGCAAGTTCTACTTTCTTAGATAGACTCTTAATATCATCTGTTGCTCGTACAACTATCTCTGTAAGATTACAGAATTGGTATGGTCGTAAGATTATCTCAGAACAAGGGTTGCAAGCAAACTCCCAGTCAGCATCTCGTCTACCATTCCTAGCTGCTTGTTTCTGTGCAGCCTGTCTGTTAAAGATACCACGCTCACCTGACTTAGATTCTACAAGTGCTGTCCACTCACGTAAGAATGTCTCCATGTCGGGCTTCTCTGTATAGCACACACTGTTATTTGACAACGCTCTATGAGGGGCAGCTTCCCACCAGTTACCTGACTTAGCATGTCTCATACGATCATCAGATAGATTAGATAGACTGATCATAGCTGACCTACGTACACCACCAACAACAACTATCTCACCTATCTTACACATAATGTCGTGACACTCTATGCTTGATAGCTTACGAGTCTGTGCTGTCTTAAATGTACCAACCACAAACATAAACAAATCTATCAATGGTGCAGGGCCAGATGCTCTACCACCAAATGTTTTTAGTTTAGCTCCTGCAGGTCTAACTAATGACACATCCCACTTGGGTATCTCACCTGCCCATAGTAATGCAAGCAGTTGACGTAGTGCTTTAGCCCAACCTTCTTTACTATCCTTGACCACTATAGTTGTATCACTATTATACAGTGGTGGTATCTCTGGTAGCTTAGATATGTATTGTCGTTCAACACTAAACCCAACACCTGTACCACAAAGGAGTATAAACATAGCTTCATCAAAGCTCTTGGGGTCATCTACAGGTAGGTAGCTACAATTGTACCCTGCTGTATTATCTCTGTCTAGTGCAGGGCCAGCAGTCATCATAGCTCTCATAGACGGCATCACAGCTAGACTAGCAATAGCATCGTATAGATCATTACGTATTTTAGTGTCTAGGTTATACCCTATTTTATCAGCCATGTAATCTACATACCTGCTTACAGTCTCTCCCCAGTTCTCTCTTCTTTTGTCTTTGTCCAACCATCTTGCGTAACGAGATGTATGTATAAACGCTTGATAATCTGTTGGTAAATAATTACTCATGTGTCTACTCCGTTGTTATTCTAATTGTATCTATAGTCATACCATCAATATCATATATAAATTCATGTATTGCCTCATTTATTTCTTCATCAACAAACCCGTCAACAGGTATTGGATAATCGTCTTCATCTAGATTCAAATTAAGATATACTTTTACTTTCATAGTGACCCCTAATGAAATTTTAACTTTACAACATTATCTTTAATAGATTCTATTGTAGGTTTAGTCTTAACTGGCTCTAATGTTTCCTGAGTATACTTGTCTAGCATACTTCTAAATTTATCATCCTGTTCCATGAAAGGTACAGAAGCACATAACATAGTAGATAAATACATTAAGTGAGAATAGTCTTCATCATCTAGTGTGTTATCATCTGTAGTTATAGTTCCAACTCTTAACTCTCCTACCCACTTATTATTCCCATCTAGTACAGGAGTAATTCTTATAATAAAATCGTTAGGTTCAAAGTCTATGTATATTTTTTCTTCCATACTATGTTCTCCTTGTTTTCTTTAATGGGAAAGGTATAACACTTTTATCACTTAATTGCCATAGTGTTTTTGTTTTTTTATTATTTTCTTTTAACCATTCTTGTGGAATAATTCTGTCATAATATAAAAAATTGTACTTTTCACACCAACTGGCATACGTACCCTTTGAACCCTTATTTAACCTACGTTTACTACTTTCAAACACAAACCTAATGTCAAGGTTTGGATGTTGCTTTTGTATAGCCAGATGTTTACGCCTATCTGCAGTCACAAAACGACCTTTTACTTCTATTATAATGCCATTAGGTAGTAGGAAGTCTGGTGTATATGTTCTATACATTAAGTCTTCCCACTCTATTTTAAAACATTCATATCTAAAGTCTTGTTGTAATTCCTTTAAGTAATCAGATACCTTTATTTCAAGACCACTACGATACCCATATTTTAATGCAGCCTTAAACTGTTTGACATTACGCATCAGATGGGTCGTAGTTCTTTAACAACTTCCAGTATGTCAATAGGCTAGTGAACATAGTTATATGTTTAGCGTGTGACTCTTTACTCCATCTCCAAGGTATTATTAGTTCTGTATCTTTTCTATCTACAAAAATTGATATCCTCTCAGGATCTTTGACGTTACACCCTTCAGCATAAGCAGATAGTTGCATACCATGTTCCGGAAATACTAAACTAGAAGGTGTCTTTTGTTTACTCTCCAAGTTATCCTTAGTCTTAAAGTCAACAAATATTCCTGTCTCAGAGTGTAAATCAATCTTACCACCATAACCTAAGTCAGCACAGAACGAGTCTTCTGCAATCCACTTTTCGTTAGGGAATGTCTCGTCTAAGTACTTCTTGATTGCTAGGTAGGGCTTAGTCTCTGCCCCACCTGCAAACCCTTGCTCTATCATTGCATGGATGGTTGTACCCATCTCTGCTGCCTCTTTACCTATACTCTTTGAGTGTTCTTTACATCTATAAAAGAATTGGTTTACGCTTTCGTCATCTTCTTTCTTTAACGTAAGTGCTGAGTTCAGAGCCTGATTGATCTTCCAGTTCTCTAAAGATGGCTTGGCTGCAACACCAAGGATAGTAGTAACAGATGGTACGTAACCATGTTTCCTAGCATCCCGTAAATTGGTGTTGCGTTCTTTGCCATTTGAACCTACTATAGTATATGCAGATTCTCCTGTTTTACTATACCAATGTTCCGACTCTGACTCTTTTTTCATTAAGCAAATTCCTCTGCAGTTATGTCAATAAAATCATCAACAGTACTCTTATCAACCTCTTCATGTTTATGCATACTTTCATTCCATGCATTTGTTATGTAACCATTATAGTTAGCTACCCATGCTAAGAAGTTAGCAAATATCTCCTGTGCTTCATCATCCATATCAAGGGTGTTAGACAGGTCAAGAGTAACAGATGGAAGATAAAAACAACTACCATTGGGTAGCTTACGTTCCTCTGTAGCTAACTTCACATAGTGCTGTATCGGAAGACGTTTCATCTTATTAAGTTTATTAAACACATTTGTACCAAAGGTTTTGAAAGCATCTCTGTTCTCAACTTCCCATATGAATGGCGTAGCACCTATCGTAACTGATGCACCTGTCTCATCCACAGGATTGTCTAACTCTATAGTACCAAACAGTACACGTACACGCTTGATCTGCTTCAGAAGGTCTTGCATCTTCTCAGGTAAAGATTTAAAATCTTGTATATAACCTGCAGGTTTACCACAATTAAAACCACCATCATTATCTTTTAGATCAACATTCAAGTTGTCAGCCATAATAGTTTTAATATACCGATTAGGTGTAGTATCTGTCTTCATTACAAAACGCTTATGCATAAACCTTTGCATGTAAGGACGTATGGTAGCTGTATCAGAATAGTATGTTGGTCCATCTGGTATGTCCAGTTTGTATGTACCACCACTCACAACTTCTACATTAACCATCTTACCTTTAACTTCTGATCTACCCATGATGGGTGAGTGGTTAATACGTACACGTGCTAGTGCATCAGCTTTTTCTTTATTAGCTCCTGTATCCATTACCATGCCCATAGCTTTAGCCATTGCTGCATAGTCATTTGTATTTATGTTTGCTATCTCGTTCATTTATTTCTCCTGTTATATCTCATAAGGTTCTTAGTTATATCATGCCACATCTTTTGTGTCAAGCCAATTATCTCCAATCTTTGCCTCTAATAATAAAGGTACATTAAAGTCTATATTCCATTTAGTATTTACTATGTTAATTAGATTATTATTCGTTGCTTTTACTATTCGTATTACCTTATCTACTTCATTGGGATGTACATCAATAACTATACTGTCGTGTACTGTATTTACTATACAACTTTCCATCTTATTTGCTTCTAGTAACTTATCTATGTATATCAGAGATATGGGTACAATGTCAGCAGTTGCAAAGGATTGAACAGGATAATTCTTTATCTGTGTGAAATATGTCACACTTCCATTCCGTCTACGCTGTACATCGGGCCATGTAAACTCTCTACCAGATGGTGTTTTTATTTTACCAGTAGTAAGTATCTCATTAGCTAATCTCTTATGCCACTCTGATATACCTTTGTACTTAGTAGTAAACTGTTGATAATAGGACGCTTCTGCTTCTGTCCTACCAAATCCACTTGCACCATACAAGGGAGCAAATGTATGTGCCTTTGCATCTTGTCGTGATATCTTCTGCCCTGCATCACTGATAACTTTAGCTGTGTAACTGTGTACATCAAATCCTGTTGACACTTCTTGTATAGCTATCTTATCCTGACTAAGGAATGCAGCAACTCTAAACTCTAACTGTGCAAAATCTGCCTCAAGTATTTTACCACCTTCCCATCGTGACACAAACACTTTCTTTACAGGAAACGTCTGACCACGTGGCATGTTCTGCATGTTAGGGTTAGCTCCAGACAACCTGCCTGTACCTGTCCTGTGCTGTAGTAACTGAACGTGTAGCATACCATCTGATTTAATGTGTGTAGATATACCATCAACAAAGCTAGATAAATATGTGTCTAGTGCTGATAATCTTCTAACCCGTTGCAAAAATACAACAGCAGTCTTAAAATCTCTTTCTCTAGCATTGGTCTCTAGCTTTATAAGGTTGTCTTTACTGGTACTAAATCCGTGTGCGCTTACCCAATCGGGGTTAGGTGCAGCAAACTTTAGACCTGCTATAGTATCTGTATTAGTAAAGAGATACCCTTCTGACTTACATTCTAAGCACTTACTTGTTTTAACAAATGGTGTACCATTCTTCTTAGTTCTACGTACCTTACCTGTACCCCTACATGTAGTACACTGTCGTGCCTTTTGTTTGTATAATACAACAGAGTTCTGCTTAGTAATAGATCTAAACTCAGATGGTGTTAGCCTTGAACTAAATGAGTTAGCCCACATAGGTTTGTCATTAGGTTTTCTACTGTAGATAATCCAAGACAACTGCTCTGGACTATTAAGATTAATAGGTCTGTCACCCATTAGCTCATGCACCTGCAACTGTAACTTAGCTAACAACTCTTGCTTCTCAGCTTCAAACTCTTTACGTACTTCTTCAAGTGCTTCTTGATTAACATTAAAACCCTTCTGATAGATACGTGCAAGATGTATGCATATTTGATTGGTTAGTTTTACGGTATCCACTAAGCCTGTATCGTGTGTGTTAAGCTGATCATTTATCTTATCATACAACTCCATAGTAGCATGTAAGTCAGCAGATAAGTATTGTGACAACTCCTCATGTGGTATCTCTCTGGTCGTATATCCTCTGTTGAAGTAATCCTTTAGTGTACCCATCTTCTGTGTATCACAGTTGTATCTTTCTGCTAAGTACTCCAGACTCAATGGTTCTTTCTGTCCTCGTTGGATTATATAAGCACCAAGCATAGTATCAAAGATCTCTCCAGTATAGGTAAAGCCAGATTCCCATAACCATGTTAAATCGTGTATGGCATTTTGCATCACCAAGAGGTGGGTATCATCCAGAATGTTCTGGACAATACTTCCACCCTCAGTAGTAGGTTGTTGCTCACTATGATCAAATGTAACTATCTTTTCTCCAGAGTGATTTAACATTCCTACCATTGTCAATGAATTTTCAGATTCAAAAGGATCAAGCATAAGTTTATTGTTACGTTTAATAGTAGTATTCTCTACATCTAAAACTGTTACAACATTCATTCAATTTCCTCTATCTTAGCTACAATATAACTATCAAGTATATCTCGTACCATTTGTGGCCCATGAGCAAACATAGTTATACTCTCTGTATCATGTTCTGCATTGATCTCATACTCTACGTAGTACTTAATCCTTGGTGGTTTGTGCATCATCTAAACTCTCCTTATGCCTCTTTAAATATTTAACAGCTTTTTTAATTATTGTCAAGTCATCTTTAAAACCACCTAATCCAGTGTTGCAATGTGAACACACCCAACCACGAAAGGTATTGGTATCATGGCAGTGATCTAAAACCCATGTACTCAGTTTACTTTTTCCGTGACGACTAAGTTCTAATACATCCCTACTACATATAGGGCAACAATAATTTTTATATGGGTAAGCGTTTTCCTCTTTAAGTTTTCTAATAATCTTACTATGTCCACTATGACAAGATTTACAAGTTCTTTTTATTTCTCCAGTAGAATTACCCATAGTAGGTCTAGGACTCTGAAAGTTATAGAGAGGTTGACGTACATCACACTTTATGCATATAATTCCTTCTTCTATATACTCTTCTGGTAGTTCTTCTATTATAAATAGTTCCTGTTGTGTCATACTTCATACCTTGCAGTTCTGTAGTTTAGTTCACAGTGTACAATACCATGCCACCCCGACAGTTTATTTTTAACTACATTCAAATGTCTTTGTGTATCTTCTTCTTCCTGTCCTTCAACAGGTGGGTTCTTAGCTATCAGGATCATTAGGTCAGCTTCAGCAGCTTTACCTGTACGTGATCCTTCCATCATAGCCTGATTTAATACAACCTTGTTCTCTGCATCAGCAGATAGCTGTGACATATAAAATATAGCACAACCATGTTGTTTAGCTATCTGTCGTGCATGTATGGCATTAGCCTTGAGTGCTTCATCTGGTCTAGCATAACCACCTGCCTTAGAAAACTTATCTCCCATGTCTAGTATAACTATGTCGGGTTTGTATGATTTACACATACTCTCTACCCAAGACATGTCTCTACCTGTAGAATCTTTAACTTTAATATTATCACTTATGGGTAAGTATATATCCCTTGCCTTACTGGGGTTAGCCTTTACTTCATGCATGGTCATGCCTGTAGCTGCTGTTAAGTATCTAGCACCTACACGATGTGGACCTTCTTCATTACATAGTATGATACACTTAGCACCCTGCTGTGCAAAACCATTTGGCCCTGCAACTAAACTGGCATGGAAGGATGTCTTACCTGTGTTAGGTCTAGCACCTACCTCAATCAGGTGTCCTTCATTCACACCTTCTATCTTACGTGTAAGTGTAGGTATATTAAACGTCCATCTGGCTTCAAGATCATTCTTAGCAAGCAATGTCTCAACATCCATGTTATCCCATTCAATGTTTAAATCAGGGGTGAAGTCATCCCCATACTGTTCTAGTATATTACGTATAGGCTCTAGGTTAGACATAGTACCATTGACCATTTCAAATCCTAGATTAGCTACGTCTTCACCTACTACCTGTTGAAATAACTTAGACAGAACTTCCTGTGCTATGTCATTACCCATTAAGGGTTCTTTCTTAATCTGGTTAAACAGAGATGTGTATGCCTGTTTCTGTGCTGTTGTAAGTTGAGCATTGTTAGACATAAACAGAGCTTCAATCTCAGCAGGTGTAACAGTACGCTCGTATCTTTTCATAGCTAAATCTACAGCATTTTTAATCTTACGTACATCCTTACTAAATAATCTGTCAGGACACTTTGCACCCTTGTGATCATCATAGAAGTCTCTATCCATTAGACTACGTATTAATGTTAATTCCATATTTTACTCCTAGTGTTGTTAGTTTTTCAATGTCGTTAGGGTGTCTATATTTTAAATCATTAGTTAGTTTGAAGGCAACTACAGTGTCAACGTAGCCCCTTAGTTCTTTAGTAAATTGTATTGTCTTGGGTAGTGCATCGGGGTCTAGAGCTACAATGGCTGTTGAGAACTGTGATAAGAACCTCTTGTGTTCTTCTGATAGGGATGTACCCAACACAGCAACCCCGACATATACATCACTACCTACAATTGCAGCACTTATACAGTCCTCAACAACTACAGCTACACTACCATTACCATAGCTATAAGGCAAGCTACTTTTACCATATCGTTTCCACTTTGGTATTCGGTGTGTGATACTTCTGCCACTAGCATCTACCATTACACCTGACTCTAACACTGGGAATACAACACGGCTTTCCTTTACATCATACAACAGACCTAGTTCATCAGGGTCTATATCCCATTTCTTACAGAATATAGATATTGCTTTGTTATCTTTTACTAGACAATCCGGTTTTATAAAAGGTATACTATTCTCTGTAGTTGTAGGACTAATAGACTTACGTATATCCTCACTACTTAGCTTCACATTCTTCTTACCAGACAAACTACAATTATTACTATAACAGTTATACAATATAGTTCCCATATTATTGGTCACTGTAAATGTATTAGTTCTATTACATGATGGACAATCTAATCTCTTTGACTCACCATTTACAAGTGATAAATCATTTATAATATTATTTACATTCATAATGTATCACTTTCTTTGTTACTACTTCGTAGATTCTAAACTATCTGTTCTCTGTGTCAATGCTGAATTTGCACTTGTGTAGGTATGTTTCATGTATGGTTGCACAGAAGACACATGTGTATGCCCTGTTACTGCCATAATTTGCCCCAGTGGTACACCTGCATCAACCATTTGTGTAACACCTGTCCTTCTCAAGTCCATTAGACGTAGTGTCTCAGGTAGCTTGGCCTTACGCATGATAGCCCTTCCATTCTTAGATAGTTTCTGTAAGGTGTAGGGTTCGTACACACCCTGTATGGGCTTTACATGGGGTGCTACATACCTCTGAAAGCCAAAGTCTTTATGCTGATCCTTTAACATACCAATTAAGTTGTCTGAAATAGGTAAAAACACCTCGGCTCTACGTTTACTTTGCTCTAGACATAGTCTACTTGTATCCCACTGTATATTATCCCATTCTAGTGTTCTCATGTCTCCTAGTCTCTGACACCATTCATATGCCATCTGTACAATAAGACCTATATTTCTACTGGAAAAGTCAGAGTAGGCTGTGTCCAGAAATTCTTTTACATTAGTTTCTGTCCACACTACCTTTCTTCTTTTAGTTGACTTACGTTTTATATTAGAGAATGGATTTAGAATAGCCTGTTCCATTTCAATAGCATAGTTAAAGATACGGGAAGTGCATGTAGCAATATGATTTGCAAAGCTAACACCTTGTGTAACCCAGTCTTCGTAAGCTGACTTTGCCAACTTAGTAGTTATCTTTTTATATTTGACTGTTGCAAATTTATCACACGCTACACCTAAAAAATATTTGTAGTCTACTTTAGTTTTATCCCGTAACACATTGAAATCATTAGATAAATAAAAGTATTCTACTAACTCTTTGAAGTTACTATTTTTTGTAATTACTAATACCTGTGACTGTATGTCACGCCAGTTATCAATGGCTTCATTGTCCTTACGTACCAACCTACGTACTTTCTGTAGGTCAGTACCATAAGATTTTCTGGTGACTACACCCTCATCTATAAGATTTTTAGGTGGGTTAAATCTATAGTCACCATTGTCTTGTTTAACTACATACCTTGGTAGTTTATTCATTATGCGTACTCTCTTAGGTTCTCTACGTTGTGCCACAAAGGTGTACTAATCCACTTGGATACCTCTTGCTCACGAGAGAACATACTCACAGCCTGTGTGTCATTACCTGTATTACGTAGGCTGAATCCGTTACGCTCATCAGCATAGGAAGCATAGTTAGTAAACGCACTATACAATGCAAACTTATTGTGACCACGTACACTTGCCTCTTGCATGTACAACTCATACATCTTCTTAGCTTTACGCTCTGACTTCATGATGTCCTCAAGCAATTTGTGTACACTTACATAAGTAAAGTCTGTCTCTGCCCATGTCTGTAGTCTCTTACCCTGTAGGTTAAAGTCTGTCTTAGCTTTAGACAACTCATGCTGAAAGCCTGACAGTGTGAAGCCTGATGTATTCTTCTTACGCACCTTGTCGTAATCACCAGTGATCATACCATTAGTACAGAAGGAATCTATTGCACCAAACCATGTAGCAGGTGAGGCAGTACCATCAATACCATGCACAGCTATCAATCTCTGTGATATTTTTGTAATATGTTTCTTAGTTTCAATGGTAGTCCTGATCTTAGGTAGTTTGACATCAAGCATAGTCCACCCACCATTACGTGCTGACTTAAAGTCTACTGTTGCATCCTCTAGGTCAGATGCAGGTAGGTCATTGGACATTACATCCCAGACACTACGAAAGAAATCACCATGACTTCTAGCTGTAGCACCCTCACCTATGATAGCAATAGGTTGGCCTGTCTGCATGTTAATGACATACTTCTTATCCTTCACTCTGGTTGGCTCAAAGCCTACCTCAAAGTCTAGGTTGTATGGTACGTCTAGTTCGTTTGTTAAATCAAATGGCATTGTTTAGTACTCCTTTTCTATAGTGAACGATACTTCTACGTTATGTCCTACGTCACTTACGTAATCCATCATCTTGTACAACGTACCTAAGTCATAGGTATCAGCATCTAAAATGTGGTTAGTATATGTAACAATAGGTTTCTTTAGCTCAGTAGACTTACTTGTCTTATGATTATACTTGTATCGTTGTACGTGTTTAGTACGCATCGTTATGTTGGTGTATGATAGCATATTATTTCTCCTTGGTTATGGCAACTGTGCCTTTGTTATATCACTACTTTATGATCCAAGATAGCAATAAATTTCTTTTGTTATATCTGTGTGGCTACTATGCAACAGCTTGCAACCACTCAGGCATAGCTCTGTTCTTGTTCCACCTAGCAAAGCCCATCTTGTCACGCTTGTAGAATGCACGATAGGCTTCAACAGGATAGTTCTCCTCTGTCTTACAATCATCATGACCACTGAAACACTGAGGGTGTGGTGTCATACCACCTTCAGGTATATACTTTGTACCTTTGAACAAAGCAAGGGCGTGTTTACCTGCACCATGATTTTTTCCATACCTGTGGGTATATTCATTCAACATACTTTGATAGGTCAGCCAAGCAAAAGCATAGTTAGATCGTGTCTCCATTGCCCATAGTGTACAGGGGTGCTTTTGATGCACAGGTTTGTACAACTCATTCTCCTCTGCATACTCTGGTGCATGATGCCACAGGCTAGTGCATAGCATCTGTGCTTCTTCTAGTGGCATCTTCACTACGTGTTGGTCACACAACGCTTTAGCTATAGCGTCAGGGTGGTAGTCTACTATAAATCTATTCATCATTATTCCCCTTTTTCCATTTTACTTCTAGTGTATTATCAAACACTTTTAAAAATCTGTGTTTGCGTGAACGTGGTCTCCATTCACCTTCAAGATGTTTGGTTGCACCACGATTATGTTTTATGTATGTGCCATCATTTTGTTTTATCCAAAAGTCAGACTTCATATCAGTCAGATCATAATAGTCAAAACCTAACGCTTTGTAAACAGTACCACTGTGGTAGTCATCATCAGCGTAAGATAGTATAGCCCTCACATTATTCTTTTCTTTCAATAACTTAATAGACCTAGCTACAAACCACCCTGCTAAATTGTGTTCACGCACTTGGTGGTCTGGGTGTAGTACTAAACGTGACAACTCATACAACCCTTCCTGATTGTTTCTATCTAGTCCAAACATACCTTTGCTTAACTCAGGTACAGGTAGTCCAGTAAAGATACAGACACCTACAACTGTGTCAAGATACATTAAACCATAGTTATCACCTGACTTAAATCCTCGTGATATATTTGTAAGATAGTGATGTGCTTGTAATAAATCAGCACACTCACCCTTAGTTATACAACGAATAGTATAGTCAGACTTAGACATTCATTATCCCCCTTACATTATGTTTGGTGGTACACTATGCACATAGTCATAGTCTTTATACTCCTCAGACTCCCAGTCCTCACAGAAGAGTAGGTCTATCTTAGCATCTGGTATGTTATAGTCAACCAGTTTAAAAGCAAACTCCACAGCACTCTTCCAGTCATGTACGTCAGGATATGTGTCATCACATTCCACTATTTTCTCAGTACCATTTACTGACAGTCCTATTTTATATCTATCTACAGACATTAATCTATCTCCTTTATTGTTACATTGCTAGGTAGTATACCATACTCTTTGTATTGTAAAGCATAATAGTCAGCCCACATAGCCAAGTGTCTGTACATCTCATACGGATCACCTGAATCTATTAGTATATTTTGTTCTGTCATTGTAATGTTGTACTTAGGAATCTTTCATCTCCTCTAGTTCTGCAACCACGAATGGGTCAAGGTAATTCTCTATGATAGTTATCTGATCTTGGATATGTTCTATATCTTTTTGTAGAACGAGTATCTTCATAGGGTGGTGGTTAACCTGCACAAAATCACAGTCATCCATTAGACACGCAATAGATATACTTGCCTCACGTACTGCCTCTAATACTTTATCTGTCATCCTGTTAACGCTTTTACTAAAAAGTATAGCGTCACTAAAGATGCTACTGCTAGTATTATTATTAGTCTTCTGTAAGTTAGTTTCATTAGTCTGTCTCCTCTGCATAAACTGTTTCGTGCATTGCATGACCAAACTCCCAATCTCTACGAAAGTCTGCATCATTTCCATTATTATTCCATTCACGTTCAGCAAGTTCCTCTGCTATATCACCTGCCTTTAGATCATCATCAGCTTCAATCTCATAGTTTCTATCGTAGTATAAGGTTGCTTCTACCTTCACATAATATGTTGGCATTGTCACTATCCTTTCAGTTATCCTGTTAGCCCATAGGTTATGAGCATGAATGAGTATGCTATGGCACAGAGCGCAATGATACCCAGTAAGTCTTTGATACTATTGTACATTATTCATGCCCTCATGTATAAATCTCTTGACTACATTTAGTTGCTGTCTCATAGACTCTTTGTCTATACTACTGTCCTTACTGTGTTGTAGTACCTCTTGTATATCAGAAAGCATACCCATTGCAACCATTGATGCACCTACCATTTTTGTGTAGCTGTCATCTATGAGATCTTGAACGGCTTGCTTAGTCATACCATACATTTGTGTATCATCAGTCATGTTTTCTCTCCAGTGGGTGTGTTTGCTATCTCTACACGTGTTATGACCGTATAAAGATAGCAATATTAAAGACTAGGCCGCTTTTCTGGCAAATTTACCATTAATTCTGTAACCTTCGTTACGTAGCAACCACGTGTGATACCCTGCGTTTACATATATACGCCCATTAGATGTGTTGCGTCCACAAAGATCACGAATGTTAACGCCTTTTACAATTAGTGGGGTACTCTGTTGGATAAATGTCTTTTTCATGTTGTATTCTCCTATTTGGGGTTATATTAAATTGTACACTAGTTATATTACTAATGCTGTTACCTTGTCAAGCAATTCTTTTTAACTTGCTGACAAAATTCTTTTGTTGTGACATATTTCTCAGCATAACCTTGTGTTTACGCTCTACATCACGTTGGTACTTCCATTTGTTCTTATAGTTACTCTTTTTCACTTTCACGTATTGCACGTTCATTCTCCTTACTTCTATTAACCTTTACACCCTTACCCTTCTTCGGTGGTACTGTCTGGGGTGACTGTCTGTTCTGTAACATTGCCCTTGCCATAGGGTTTCGTATGCCCGTCTTGCGTTTCATATTCCTAGTACATCAGTTATAGTACTATAACATGGTGATGTAAACTCCTCCTGCTCATTAATAGTATTATCAAACGCCTGCATTGCTACAAGCATTATTTTACTGGATCTCTCTCTGACATCGTAATCTTTATCTACATACTCTGTGCCTGTGAATACAGGAACTAGACCTTGGCGTATCTTTTCCATTAAAGAGACTAAGAGTAAAGGCAAAGACTCCTCTATTGCACGCCTAGATTTTATAGATGTATTAAGATACTGCCCTTTAGAATTTTGTCTTAGCTTAGTGAGTTTAAGGAACATTTGTAAGCCCTCTTGCTCACTTATTTTACCAGACATAATAGCCATCATTAGACCTGCCCTCATACCTGCACTTAAAATTCCATAGTATGCCGGACACATTTTATGTAACTCTGTAGTTAGTCTACCTAAATCACCCCTGATGTAGGGTTTCATGTAGGTAAGTGACATAGTTTTATTCCCAGAACCGTGAACAAATCTAAATGGTACACGAATCGTACTTATAATCTTAGCCGATATCTGTGTCAGATCGGATAGGGTGCGTTTCTTACCTACATCAATCTTTAGTTTTGACTCTGGTTCTAAGCCATAACATACAAGCTGTTTGTCCACAGTAATACCTGATTTTTGTATTGCCATTAGCCTGTGTTGACCATCAACTAGAATACCATTGGTATCAAAACCTATACCCTGAGTTGTAGCCTGCCACTGCCCTTGTGTAAGCTCATACATTAAATTATCTAACGTAGACTTAGACATAGACATTCGGTAATTAGCGGTATTGTGTTCTAGTAATTTAGTTGCCCTGTTGGGTGTGATTTTTTCATATTTAGCTCTAAGCATTGTTTTTCTCCTGTTGTGCTAGAGTTTCCCTTGTGTATTATAAAAACATAAGCCAACCGACTATAACGGTGGTATATATTAATGATAATCCTGCTATGTAATAGTAAAACATTATATCTGCCTACCTCTAATGCTAAAAGTATAGCCACTAGCCCTAAGTATAGCCTCTAACTGCTCTGTTACTATCTTAGTACCATGTATTTGTGTAAAAAACTTACTAGTCTCACAGTCTGGGTATAATACCTCTGTACCGTAGTTATTCTTCTGTCTCACAAACAATTCTTTTTCCATTGTGTTTCCCTCTGTTACTATACGTACAACACTATAGGTATTAATACCAATGTCAAGATAATTATGTTGATTATTGCAAAAATTATTATACCGTTGTTCATTTACTTAATCCCTAGCTTTTCACGATGCGCTACCCATGTAATAGCCTGCACTTGGTATGGTAGTATAGTTGTACCATGTTTCTTGTTATATAGCTTGGCGGCCTTGATATAGCTGTCTGTTATCACCCTATACTGTCTTGGAGTCATGTTAGACCCATTGCTACTTAATGCGTGACGTTCCCCAGTGTATATATTCTTGGCGTGACCATCCACACAGACTGTATCTATATTACTGGTATGGTTGTCTATACACCTAAAGAATGCTGTTGTCTTACGTCCACTAAGTATGGTTTCAATCTCTTTGACCACCCAATTAGGTGTATAATCCCAATTTGTCTTAGTAATCTCCAATATACGTATGGCTTTATCCTTGTTGGCATTATAGGTACACACCTTAACATCACTATACTGCTCGTTATTTACATAGGCATAGCACATATTCATGGTATCCATTACGTTGCGTTCCCACTTGTTGTTTGGACTCAATGCGGCAAGTACCCCTACCACTTTGACCAGTGGCACTTTATGTGTCTTGGATATCTGTTGGCATTGCTTGTATGCTCTTGCATACCACGTCATACCAAACTCAATATGCCACGGCTTGGCGGCACGTAGCGTTTTCAGAATCTGTGTTGCTTTAACTGTTAACATTTTATAGACCTTCCCTTACACTGTTAAAATTAATAGTGGGTTCCCCACTCCACAAACGTGTTGGCTTGAGTTGGCCCAAGATTGAATGAGTCACCACTATTAACTTATTTTTCTGCCCTGCACTTTCGGCCACTTGACGTCATCTAACGGCTCCCCAGCGTTGGCATCTCAGAACACATACTAGCCCAACCCTTTTTCATTTACGGGAGAACTGCCAATCCCTTAAGTTGGCCGCTTGGTAGCTATGATCTAATCCAAGATCTAGAAGCTGTTTTTATCGTAGTAATATTTTTATTAGTTAGTCAAGTTATTTATTTAGTAGTTATTATGACCGTATATTCATTTAGTATCTTATGACCACTTGCTTGCTAGTCTAGCTTTTAATCAAATGACTCTGCTGTTAAACTGTTAAACTTTAAGTTTGGTTGTTTGGTTGTTCGTCGTTTTGATGATTACAATAGATCAGATAGTTAATCAGATGTAAACAGTTAATTTCATTTTATTTAATAAAAATTATAAGTCATTGTTTTTAAAGGATTATTTTATTCATTTAATTGTTGGATAGTATGTTTTATTAAGGTGTTCATGGTTTGTTCTTTTATGTATATATATAAGGACTAAGGTTTTATGGGGTATACTCCTACACTTCATTCTGTACGTTATCCTTTAAAATCAAGGGTTTACGAGACACTATTAATAAGCAACTGTTCTATTAACAGTATCAAATAAGGTGTAAGTCATTGTTTTCATTAGATAATTTATATAAAATGTTTTATTTAATGTGACTATCTAAAAAACATTGTAGAATCTAGGGTCAAAGTGTCATTATGAGTGTATATATGCACGGTAGGCAGGGGCCACCCACCCGTAGTACGTATACGTATACAGATACGCCCACAGATCAGTAAAATTGACTGTCAACCACTTTAGCAACACTTAAACCCCATTTACCTTGGATCAAACATCTGTGACTTTTATGCACCTATATGAACACACAAACTGAATTACTTTAGCATATAGTAAATTAGCTATTGACATGGTTTGATAAATGTGTAAAACTACATATACTAACTAACTAACCACTTAAAGTGTTTCATTTAAATATAATATATATTAAACTATAAGAACACTTAAATGATAATCAAATAAAACGCCATACACTTGTAATGTAACACTTAACTGTTGCATTTAAATGCTATGTTAATATACCCTATATGTAAATAATTATAAATAAGTGTTGACAATGAGTAAAAAATCTGTAAAACTATACACAGACAATGTTTTAGAAGAGTTTTATAACCATACAGTACGTGGTTCATTAGAAAATCTCCATATACCACACAGTGATGTCTTCTACGTACGTGAAGCAGTACAGGCACACTATGGTAGGCCATTTACATTAAAGCATGTAGAAGAGGCAATGAGAGCTGAAGGCTGGACTGAGAAGAGTTACAGTAATCCTGATTACGGAAAGTAGTAATGGCTGTAAAACCTAAAAATAAAACAAAGAAAATGAACGTAGGTGGTGTAGCAACTAAGCCTAAACGTAATTATGTAAAAGAAAACACTAATTATAAGTCACGACCAGAGCAAATAGCTAAACGTGTTGGGCGAAATAAAGCTAGAAGAATGGCTACCAAGGCAGGTTTAGTAAGAAAAGGTGATGGCAAGGACGTTGATCATAAGAATGGCAATGCTACTGACAATAGACCAAGCAACCTTAGAGTTGTAGCTTCTAAGCGTAACAGATCTTTCCCACGTACTGCAAATGCCACTAAGAAACGTAAAGTTTAAAGGAGTAATTCAATGAAATACACTTGGGATTTAATCAAAGAAAATAAAATACTTGTAATTGCAGCAATTATAATAGCAATACTAGCGTATAACGCAATAGCAGGATAAAGTGACCCGTAAATTACTTTTCTCTATTGCATGTACTGCCTTACTTGTAGCATTTGTGTTACCAACTATGGTAATAACAGCTTTTGCAGCAGATAGTAACACTGTATCCTCTACTGTAGTAACAGATAAGAGTGTACCTACAGCTTCTGCGCCTTCTGTTGTAGTAAATAACAACGATGTGTGTAAATCTGCCGCTGCAGTCTCTGTGCAGACACAGGTACTAGGCATTGCTACTGGAGTAACTATAACTGACGAGAACTGTGAGCGCATAAAGCTGGCACGTTCTCTATATGGTATGGGTATGAAGGTAGCTGCAGTATCTACGCTATGTAGAGACTACAGAGTCTTTGATGCAATGTGGATGTCAGGTACTCCCTGCCCATTTATGGGGAAGATAGGTGACGATGCTAAGTCTTCATGGGAGAAGAACCTAGATGTAATGCCTGAAGCCTCTGAGATACGTATACGTGAAGAAGCTATTATATTAGCATCCGCAAAAGAAGCTAAAAAAGTAAAAGTAATAGCTAAACCAAAACCTAAAGTTACTAAACCTGTAAAGAGGCCCCGTGATGAGAATAACAAAAGCGTCTGGCTTAAGCCTATTGGTGCTATTCTTATGCTACTCCTACTCTAAAGCAGATGAGGTGTGTCCATCAGGCACTGTGGGCCTGTGTGACCCTACTGTACTAGAGACTATAGTAGAGACAGTAGATGTAACCTCACAGAATGACGGACAAGGTACATTAACTACAACAGTGACTACAGTTACTACAACCACAGACACTGTAACTAACGCAGACTCAGGTGATCTACTTGCCTCTGGATCTGACTATGTATCTTCTAGTAAAGAAGGAGATATGGACAGTGATTGGGGTGGTGAAGGCCCAGCTTCTATGCCTACAGGTAGTGGATGCGGTGCATTAGGAACAGACAAATGTGCATCAATAACGGGAAGTGGTAATACAACATCTGTAATGGGTGTGCCTAATATGGGTACTACCTTTAAACAAACGATAGATATATCAGATCTAAACATAAGTAGTGGTGGTAAGACTACATACACTATCAAGGTAGATAAGCAAGATGCTAGTGATAGTATCTACATGCACATTACAGGTAAAGATGGGAACACCACTTCTTTTGCAGGAACAGACGTATTATCAGCAACGGGTGTTGCAAGCGGATATGCAGAGTACACTGGTAGTTTTGACTTTGCTAACTCTCTTACTTCTCTTATCGTTGAAGTAGGTGGGCGTGACATTAACTTGGCTATCGGGCCACTGTTTGACGATGTAAGTATAAACGTACTATATAACGTAGTATCTCAGATTGTACTACAAACAATAACTACAGTAGAACAATACGTCTACACTAACGGAGATGCTACCCAAGAAGAGATAGACATAGTAAAAGATATATTTAAACACAACGACACTATAGAACAACCAGATGGGAGCTACGACTTAGAGCCAATAGATGGGGGAGACACTAACGAAGACACATACGAATCTGTAGAACTAGAACTAGAACTACCAGAATTTGATATGGACTTTGAAGTAGAGTTTGATATGCCAGAGATGGATATTGGTCCACCACTTACTACAGTAGAGATAAACATGGAGTCTACTGTAGAAGCTAATATAGAAATGGAGTTAGCTCCAGAGCCGCAAGAGATAGAAGTTGTAGTAGAACAACCAGTTGAGAAAACAGAAGTAGCTGCATCTGAAGTAAAGACTACAACAGAGCCAGAGCCTGTAGAAGAAGTTACCACAGAGCCGGAAGTTAAAGAAGAAGAAACAGCAGAGGCTGAACCAGAGCCAGAAACTAAAGAAGAAGTAAAAGTAAAAGAAGAACCTAAGAAAGAAACTAAACCAGAACCTAAAAAAGAAACAGTAGTAAAAGAAAAACCTAAACCTACAGTTAAAGTAGTAAAGAAGAAAGCTGCTAAACCAAAAACTAAGGAACAGAAAAAAGAAGCTAAACAAAAAGCAGGTAGTAAAATCGTTAAAAAAATGGGTGACAAAGGCAGATATGATTCTGCTAATCAATTAAAGACACTCATTGTAATGCAGGTACTAGGAGATACCAAAGAGTTCTTTTCAGCACAAAAGATGTTGCCAGACATTCAAGGTTTCTTTACAAGTGGGGTTGTACCTGATGCAGAAATAAAAGATAATAACTTTGCGTCTTTTATGCTAACAGGTAAATCCCACGTAAATATGAACGCACTAATTAATTTGCAATATAAATAGGAGAAATATAATATGGCAACTACTACACTTACACAAGGTATTGAAGAATACGAAACAGCCGTTGAATTTAAAGACGGAATAGACGTTACTGGTACAATGGCTGTATCAGGAGCAGCAACATTTGACTCACAAAGTCAGGTTCCACGAGGGAACGTACTTGCACAGGTAACAGGATATACTTCTGGTACTGTACTAACAGCAGCACAATCAGGGGCTATCGTAACATTCCCTGCAATGAACGGTGCAGCAACTCTATCACTTCCAGCGTGTGCAACTTGCTTGGGTGCTACTTACTCATTTGTAATGTTAGGTACAGCAGGTAACGATATTGACATTATTACTAACGGATCAGAAAAGATTATTGGTTGTGTACCAAAAGGTGACGGTGATAACGTAGCAATTGCAGACGCAAATGATTCTGCAGGTTTTGATGCTAACGCAGTTATAGGTTCAAGTTTTAAAATTACTTGTATTTCAACTACAGCAGCAACAGCCTTCTTGTTACATGATGTCATTGACGGTCTTGCAGCAAATACTGGCGGCATTAACCTTAAATAATGGTAGTTAATAAAGCAGGTAACTATACAAAACCTACTATGAGAAAAAATCTTTTTAATAGTGTAAAAGCAGGGAGCAAGGGTGGAAAGGCAGGTCAATGGTCTGCCCGGAAAGCCCAGCTTCTAGCTAAAAAATACAAAGCAAAAGGTGGTGGGTACAGATAGTGACATTAAAACCAAGTCAAAAGAGTCTTAAATCGTGGTCTAAACAAAAGTGGCGTACTAAAAGTGGTAAGCCATCTAGTAAGACAGGTGAAAGATATTTACCTACTAAGGCAATTAAATCTTTGTCTAGTAGTGAATATGCTGCAACCACACGTAAAAAAAGAGAAGATACTAAAAAAGGTAAGCAGTTTAGTAGGCAGCCTAAAACGGTAGCTAAAAAAACTAGAGCGTACAGGAAAGTATAATGGCTGAAGTTGAATACAAAGGAATAAAAGTTGGAGGCAGTAAACTCTTGCTAATCATTCCGCTTTGTGGTACAATTATAGGTGGACTCTGGGGTGGCTTTGAAGCCTACCAAAGATATTTATCTATGGAACAAAAGATAGCTAACTTTGTATCACCTGATTTATCTCATATAGATAATCATATGAACATGGTAGAAGCAGAACTAGGCATTATAAGTGCAGAGTTTAATGCACTCAAAGAAGTAGACGCTGCAACTGGATCAGTTATACGAGAGCAGATTAATTCTGTAAAAGCAATCTCTGCTCAACTCCAGACAGATCTACATGATCTACGTATGGATCTCAATCAAGATACAGCAGAACTAAACAACGCT
>Ga0209305_1000782_pt1 | contig 21816 bp, 10 predicted proteins | sample COGITO_mtgs_1103_FD_184792 | JGI IMG/M metagenome (GOLD analysis project Ga0209305, IMG submission 184792) | Pelagic marine microbial communities from North Sea - COGITO_mtgs_110321 (SPAdes) (version 2) | ecosystem: Environmental > Aquatic > Marine > Epipelagic ...
ATTTGTGGGATTTGATCGTGAATAACGACGATATTTGTTTCAAACATGTGCTTCCGAGATTGAATCCAACGGATCTCAAATTCTTGTACGAGGTGAATAAAGAGACGAGAGCGTTGGTGAAGAGATCGTCTCGCAAGAGGGAGTTGAAATGGAAGTTTAAGATCGAAGAGATGTCGTCGATATCGACTTTGGAGTTTGTGTGGGAGAATAAATCGTTGTGGCCGAGACACTGGACCGAAACTATTTTCTGCGAGAAAGTTGCTTACACGAATAAACTCGAGTTGCTCAAGTGGATACGAAAGGAGAAAGAGTGTGATTGGGATGAATGGACGATTAGAGCGGCCGCAGAACAAGGTAATCTGAAAATGGTAAAGTATTGCGTGGCAAATGAGTGTCCTCTTAATTTGTGGGCGTGTCAATTTGCCGCCCGAATCGGTCATCTCGAGTGCCTCAAATACTTACGCGAAGAAGCGAAAGCGCCTTGGGATTCGTCGGTTTTGCACTTTGCTCACAGGAATAAACACCTCGAGTGTTTACGCTACGCCATCGAAAAGAAATGTCCGGGATGGTCAGATTACACAGAAAGACTGAAGGCATTAGAGCAAAGCCAGTAAACGTTTTGTCGTTCTAAACACACACACACATACAACGCGTTATTCATTCAATCGACGACCGCGCTCTCGCTTCGTGTCACACGTCAAACCTCTAATCGAGAGAATTCGGTAGAATTTTGCCTAATTTTTCTCCATTTTACGAGAGAGAAAAAGAGACCTCTGTGTAGTATACACACGCGATATATATGCGCCAACTTGGCTACGTTTTGAGAAGAAGTCAAAGTTTCAGCGGCGCGATGACGACGACGACGACGCGTACGATGCCGACTTTTTCTTTACTCTCTTCTTCTTCTTCGTGTTTGTCGTCTGCTTCTGCGTCGAAGAATGGAAAAACGAAGAATTCAAATGCAAAACTTTTATTCAATTCTGTTTTTGTTGCAAAGATGACGACGACGATTTCGAAGACGAAGATGAAGAAGACCACCGGTGGGTGTCTGCGCGCTTTGTCGTCGCTGTCTTCCTCTTCAGAAAGGAATTTGCCTTCGTCGAACTCACTTCAGGTCGCGACTGCGTTTGCGAATTCGATCGAAAGCTCGTCCAAAGCGGAGAAAATTTTACGAGATTTAGCACAAAAAATCTCGGAATCCGATCGATTATACTACGACGAAGCGAAAGAAACACTCACGGACGGAGAGTACGACTTGTTACGGATGAAATTTGAAGCGGTGGAGAGAAAGTTTGAAGAGTTGCGAGGGAAATTTGACGACGGGATGTACTCGCGGGTAGGGAGCGGTAGGTTGGCGTCTTCGTCGTCGAATTCATCCTTTGAGTATAAGAAGTATAAACATTTGTCGCCGATGCAAAGTTTGAAGAACGCGTTTAACGCGGACGAGGTGAGAGAGTTTGACGAGAGGGTGAGGAAGAGCTTGGTTGAAGTTTTGCCGGCGGCGGCTTTGCAAAAAGTAGAGTACTGCGCAGAATTGAAAATCGACGGCGTTTCCGCGAGTTTGCGATACGAAAACGGGAAACTCGTCCGCGCGTTGAGTCGCGGGGACGGCGAGTTTGGCGAAGACATCACGAGACACGTGTTGAGTTCTTCATGTCGAGACGTACCGAGAGAATTGGGTGGAGAAGGATCGTCCTACCCGGAAGTCTTTGAAATTCGCGGCGAGGTGTACGTAGAAGAAGACGCTTTGGAAAAAGTCAACGAGAGGAAAAGTGCAAACGGAGAAACACCGTTTAAAAATGCGCGAAACGCCGCCGCAGGGGTCATGCGCATGAAAGAACAAAACGTAGACGTTCCTTTATCGTTCATTCCGCACGGTTGGGGGACAGAAGGAGGAGACCGCGCAGAATTGTTCGAGACGCAAATTGAATTTTACGAAAAGTGTCAAAAGTGGGGGTTTTCCGATTTATGTTTGACCAGGAGCGCGATTTCCTCTGATTTGAACGAACTCTTCGCGTTCCACGCGAAAACGTACGATTTAAGAGACACGTTGTCGCATAAAATCGATGGCGTCGTGTATAAAATAAATGAAACGCGTTTGCGCGATCGGATCGGCTCCGACTCGAGAGCACCAAAATGGGCCATCGCGCACAAGTTCGTCGCGGATGTTGCGATAACGACGTTGAAATCCATAGAAGTGCAAGTAGGACGAACCGGCGTGTTGACACCAGTAGCTATATTAGAACCGTGCGAGTTGAACGGAGCAACTATACGTCGCGCGACGTTGCACAACTTTTTCGAAATTGAACGCAAAAAGATTCAGATTGGCCAAGACGTCGTCGTCGAGAGAGCCGGGGACGTCATTCCAAAAATTATTCGCGTCGCCACTGACGCTGAACGGATAACGAGTGAAGAAAACGCGAAAGAGGCATCCTCCTCTTCTTCGTCTTTGGGAGCAGCGCTAGGTTTATCGTCATCGTCATCAACGTCGTCGTCGTTAAATCTGGGCGGCGCTTCTGCCTACGCCGCGCCGATGTTGTGTCCGTGTTGCAACTCGCTCGTCTCTCGAGACGCCGAGGACGGCATGGTTATTCGATGTAACGCGGGTTTGAAGTGTCCAGCGCAGAGAACCGCGAGGACGACGCATTTTGCCTCTAAAAAAGCCTTAGACATTCGCGGTTTAGCTGAAAAGCAAATCGAGAAACTCTTTGAGACGAACGCCATCGAGCGCACGTCGGACATTTTCACGTTGGAGGAAAGATTTTACGGACCGAATAGAAACGAGGAAGAAATGCCTCCTGTTTGGGCGCGTTACGAAAACCCCGCGCAAAAGAAAAAGCACGAGTTTACAAAAAACGCGCTGAACATGTTCGCTGCCATCAACGACGTGAAAACGAACGGCGTTCAGCTGGCAAAATTCATATACGCTTTAGGAATACCGTTCGTCGGCGAAGCGACGGCGAAGGAACTCGCGAAAACGTACAAAAGTTTAGACAAGTTCAAAGAAGCGGCGGAGCGTTATCACGAAACTGGGAGTAGCGCGGACGAAGAGAGCGACGTCGACGAGAAGAACGGCATCAAAATCTCTCTCGAAGCTGTCGAAGGCGTCGGCGATATCGTCGCGAAAAGCATCGCCAACTTTTGGAGCGAGCCGAACAACGCCAACGAGGTGAAACGAATTCTGGACAACGGCGTGAAGATTCTTCCCGTTTTTGGAGGCGACGTGTCATCATCCTCATCCTCATCGTCAAGAATAAACAACAACATAAACAACAACAACAACAACAAACTCTCCAATTTAAAAGTCTGCATTACCGGCACGTTCACTTCGAAATCGCGTTCCGAAATCCAACGAGACATCGAACGCCTCGGCGGTTCCGTCTCCAACGCGCTCGCGAAATCCACCGATATCCTCTTAATCGGCGAGAACCCCGGTCCGAGTAAACTCGAAAAAGCGAGAGAGATTGCGAAGAGTAAAGGAGGCCGCATCGTACTCGTGGAAGGTTTCGAGCAATTTCAAAAGGACTGGTTAACCACGATGGAGGAGGATCGGGATGATGATGATGATCGGGAGGAATAATGAAGTTTTAGAAAGCACAGCATACTAGTAGCATATATAGTTTTGTAGTTAAAAGAACGGGAGGAGCTATCTCGCGTCGTCGTCCGCTGCCTCTGCCCCCGCTTTATCATCTAATTCCTTGAACCGCCTCCACAGTTCGTCGTTCTCGCCCATGCGGCACGTGATGGAGCGCTTCGCGTAGTGCTCAGAGTCTCGTTCGATGTTTTCAATCACGTCGTCGAGAAGGTGCGCGCGCTCGGCGCTGACGCCGTGTTCCACAGACACGTTCGTGAAGTGGACGTGAAAGTGATAAAACTGCGGCGGGTAGTGCACGAATATCCTCAAGCTCTCGTTGGCGAGCCCGTACGTGTTTTTGATCACCTCCCTGCCCTTTTTCGCCATGGCGCGTAACATCGGCAGGTGCGCCGCTCTTAAGTCCCGCAGCGACCGCACGTCTTTTCTGTGACACAACCCGAGACAGTACAGCTCGCGCGTTGAAGGATGGTTCATCCACTGTTCTTTCGGCGTCGTCTTCGGGTCAGGGTGCGTCGTCCACTTCGGATCCGTGTTCAAGAGAAACCCGTCGTTCACGTCGTCGTCGTCGAAGAGCAATCGTTCGAGTTCTTTCTCTTTGTTCAAAATCTTGTGCACCCACCCTATCGCACTTGACGGGATCGCCTCGATGTACGGCAAATGCGCTTTTTCGTACGTTTTTGGGTTCTCGCGGAAGATTACCGGTCTCTGCGCTTGGTTGCGGCTTATATGTTTCGCCAGGAGCTTCGCTTTTGCTTCTTTTGATTCATCTTTCAAACACCCGGGGTATAAGACGTCCACGGACACATACGGGGCGAAAAACGTCTCGGATGAATTGTTCACGACGCCGTGGTAGTACCCGTACTCCATCCCTGAGTACGGCATGCGTTCGTAAAGCGTTATCGCGTCCGCGAGTTGGTCTAAATCGTCCAACGGTATCGGCGGTCTGGACAGCTTCAGAATGACAGATTCTTCTTCTTCTTCCATCAATCCAGGGAAGGTGCCTAACAACGCGACGACGTTGTTGCCCCCAAAGCTCGAAGAGTCCTTGCCATCGTTGAGAATTTTCGAAACTTTGAACCCTCGCAAGGTTTGGAGTTTCTCCGGTAATTTTACTGTTGTCATCGAAATCCTTCGTTTTGTCTCGTCATCATCATCATCATCATCTTATTCGAGTGCTTTTTATCACACGCGTGATGAGATTCGTGACAAGTCTCTCTTCCTTGTTGCCATTTTTTTTAAGTTTAGGGTTTTGATAGTAAACCCTAAACTCATCGGGTTTCCATCCACGCTTTTACTCTCTCGTGTGTAACTGATTTACTGCAACAGATATTGGTGCAAAAAGCACACGACGACAACACACTTACCGTAATTGATTCATAAAGTGTCCTCACTTTTAAGTCGTTTCTGCCGTGTCACGTCATGCGGTGCAAGAACTCTTTTATTCATGCGTTTTTTAAAAGCACAAACGGGGAGACTTTGTTCTTGTTTGGGAAGAATTTCTCAAAGTCGTCTACGTCGTCATCTCGAGTCGTTCGTGATGAAATCTTCGTAAACTCGAATAAGATGAACAACTTGAACAACAACAACGGGAGGAAGTGTTTTACCACGACGACGACAACAAAAAACGCGTCTTCTGAATCGTTTTTGTCGTCTCCCGGTGGTTCCTTCTCTCTCGGGGCAATGAAACGATTGTTGCTTTTCTCATCCGGAAGAGATTCTTCTTTTTCTTGGAACGCTTTGAAGAAGAGAGGAGGGACTTTGACAACGAAAAGAAGATTCAGCGGAAGCGGCGCAAACTCTCAGTCGTCGTCGGAAAAAGCCTCGAAAAAAGCCGCGGAGAACGCGGCAAAAGCGGACCAGCTTTTAAAAGCGTCGAAGAATGGTAAACTTGGTAATGGTAACGGCGGTACGAACAACTCGAACGGGAGCACCGGGAACACGGCGCCTCCCGGCGGCGGCAATAATAATAATAAGAAAGGCGGCGAGAAGAAGAGTAACAACAACAACGAGAGCGATGAGAAGCCAAAATCGTTCGCGGAGCTTTTGCAGTCGCAGCAAGTCGCCGGGCAGTTAGGTTTACTTCTTTTGCTCGGCTTGGGGGTGTCCTTCTCTCGAGCCGGGCAATCGGACGCGAGAGAAATCTCGTTTCAAGAATTCAAGACGAAACTGTTGGAGCAAGGATTGGTCGATCGAATCGAAGTGTCGAATAAATCCACCGCGAAGGTTTTCTTAAAGAATAAAAGTGGAGCGAGCTTGTTGTCGAACACGAGTGGAGGATCCGTCGCGGATGGCTTCGATTCCGGAGGAAGTTTCGGAACCGCTGGACAAAATCAACAACAACAAAATCAACAACAACAACAGAATCAACAAACGCACAAGTTTTCCTTCAACATCGGTTCGTTAGAAACGTTTGAACGGAAAATGGAAGAAGCTCAAGAACTCATGGGCGTGGAATCGTCGAAATTTGTCCCGGTGACGTACGTCTCAGAAATGTACTGGCAAGGCGAAATCTTGCGCGCGTTGCCGACGATTGCCATTTTAGCGGGATGGTTGTACTTTATGCGCAGAGGCGCGGTTGGCGGTATGGGTGGAATGGGCGGTGGTGGTGGTGGACCGGGTGGAGGTATCTTTAACGTCGGTAAAGCGACGATCGCGACATTGGATAAAAACGCGCCAAAGGTGATGTTCAAAGACGTCGCCGGGTGCGACGAGGCAAAGAGGGAAATCATGGAGTTTGTCGATTTCTTAAAATCACCGGAAAAGTACGAAAAGTTGGGCGCGAAGATCCCGCGAGGTGCTCTCTTAGTCGGTCCGCCGGGGACTGGGAAAACTTTACTCGCAAAAGCTACGGCGGGTGAATCTGGCGTTCCGTTCTTATCTATTTCCGGTTCCGACTTTATGGAAATGTTCGTCGGCGTCGGTCCTTCGCGAGTTCGCGACTTGTTCGCCAAAGCCAAGGAGCAAAAACCTTCGATTATTTTCATCGACGAAATCGACGCGATTGGCCGACAAAGAGGAAGAGGTGGTTTCGCCGGCGGCAACGATGAGCGAGAAAACACGTTGAATCAGTTATTAGTCGAGATGGACGGTTTCGGGTCGACTCAAGGCGTCGTCATTCTCGGAGGGACGAACCGTCCGGACATTTTAGATAAGGCGTTGTTGAGACCGGGGAGATTCGATCGACAAATTACCGTCGACCGACCGGACGTGAAAGGTAGAGAGCAAATCTTTCGAGTGCATTTACAGAAAATTACGTTAGATGGACCGGTTGCGGATTATTCGGAACGATTAGCCGCGTTAACGCCTGGATTTGCGGGCGCGGACATTGCCAACGTCTGCAACGAAGCCGCGTTGGTCGCCGCGCGGGATGCCGCGGAATTCGTCGTCTTGGAACACTTTGAAAGAGCGGTCGATCGCGTCATCGCTGGTTTAGAGAAGAAGGAAAAAGTCATCTCTCGGGTGGAACGAGAAACCGTCGCGTATCACGAAGCTGGTCACGCCGTAGTCGGTTGGTTCATGGAACACGCCGAGCCTTTGTTAAAAGTCTCCATCGTCCCGAGAGGTTCCGCAGCCTTGGGGTTTGCCCAATACCTCCCGAATGAAAACGTTTTAGCGACCACGGAACAGTTAAGCGACATGATGTGCATGACGCTCGGTGGTCGCGCCGCGGAAGACGTCATGCTTGGAAAAATCTCCACGGGTGCGCAAAACGATCTCGAAAAAGTCACGAAAATGGCGTACAACATGACGGCGGTGTACGGCTTGAACCAAAAGATTGGTTTACTCTCCTTTCCGAAAGGCGACAACGATTTCAAATCGCCGTACAGCGAAGACACCGCTCGAATGATTGACGAGGAAGTTCGAGAGTTAGTAGATAAAGCGTATCTGCGAACGGTCGCGTTAGTTCGAGAAAAAAAAGCCGTCGTCGAAAGTTTAGCGAGAGCGTTGTTAGATAAAGAGGTGTTGCAAAGACACGACTTGGTCAAAGTCTTGGGCGAGAGGCCGTTTAAATACGAAGGGCAACAAAACATCGACATCTTAAACCAAGGATTTAGGGACGAAAAGTTGTTGCCGAAAACTCCCTCTTCTTCCGAAGATGCGGCGACGAATGATAACGACGAAGACTCAAAGAAGGAAGACGGCGACGCGAGCATTCCAGTGACTCCCATTCCCGTCGTTTGATGAGCGAAGAAAAAAACTACGCCGCGCGTTGTATTGTACACTATTATTATATCATTATAATTAAATAAGAATTGTTATTACTACAAGCAAGAAAATATAAGAGCTACTACTTACACTTCGTCCGCGACTTCATTCACGGTCCTCATCGGCGTCGGTGGCGGCACAATCACCGCCGCTATCCTCGAGAACAATCCTCTTCTCTCTCCTCCTCCTCCTTGTTGCAACCGCTCTCTCTCCATCTCCATCATCCGCATCTGCCGCATCCTCCTCGCCTTCTTCCCCGTCGGCGTCGTCGCGCTTCCCTCGTCATCTAAATAATACTCGCTCTCTAAATCTCTCGCCGTGTTCTTCACCACCACCAGCTCCTTGTGCCCCGTGTTCACGTCCGCGTGTCTCTCAAACGCGAAGCGTTTGCACTCGCCCAAGACAATCTCGCACGTCGTGAACACTTCGCACCCCTCTAACATGTGTCCTCCGCACACTTCTCCGTTCGCATCTGCAACCGCCACGTGCACGTGCATCCCGTTTTTCGCGGATAACGTCCCCGTCATGGAGACGATTTCAAACCGTTCCTCGGTCAGTTCGGCGACTTCGTTCGTGTTCGTTTGCACGGACGACGCCAAGCGAATCTTTGCTTTTTGTAACGACCCTACCGCGGTGATTACGATGCCGGCTTGGATGTTTTTCAACTGGCAGAATGATTCCAGCTCTTTTTTCACGTCCTGTTAATAGTATTTTGTTTAAACACACGCACAGATTAAGAGAGAGAAAGCGTCAGACGAAAGAAGCGAGCGATGTCATCCGTCGGATGAATTTGATCATCTCGAACGGATGAAAAGAGATGATGTTAAGAGAGAGAATACTACCATAACGACTCATACGACTAAAAACAACACCAACGAAAAGCAACAGTAGCAGATGTCGTTCATAAGAACAACGCGATACAAACAAAGAGCAAAACGCGCACTTGACCGGGCTTCAACCGGAACGGATGAATCTCCATCTTATTCTTTTTTTAATTCTTCTTTCGAGTGGTGTTTTGAACTGTTTTTTTTGACGATTTTGTTTTGGTCAAAATTTTTTTAAAGAAAAAAGACGAGTGAAGGACGACAACTTTCATCAAATATCTTTTGCTCTGAGTAGTAGGAGTAGTAAACTAATAGTATTCTTTTAGTAACATTAAACGCGATTTAAAGCACGAGACGACTACTATATCTGCTATTGCACGTACTACTCTGACTAACGAAACGCCTCGGGAACGATGGTTTCGAACGACTCTTTGGCGTTGTCTTTTTTATTCTTTTCGTTTTTTACGTCTTCCACGTTTACTACTGCGTGGTTTCCAAAGTCGTTGTTACAAACGAGCGCCGCCGCAACCCACTCGCCTAACAGCGCGTGGTAGAGCAAACCTCTCGCGCCGACGGCGGTGACCGCGAGTACTTTTTTTACCGTCGTTGATGTTTTTTTTGGGAGAAAACGACTTCGAGGATGATGATCTTGGTCGCTTTTATTAGTTGTTGTTGTTGTTGGAGTATCGAATTGAACGATTTTCGGGAATCTGCCGGCGGGGGTTCGCGGGCCGTTGACGCGGACGCCGTACGCGACGGTATCGATGTCTTTGATCGAGAAGAAGTTCTTCTCGTTCTTGCTCGTCGTCGTCTGAATCGTCGTCGCTTTAGGGTACACTTTTTCGTTCAATTCGCGCAACAAGAAATCGATAGTTTCCGGAGTGTTTGGGAAAGAAGTTTTCGCGGCTTCCGTGGAGTAATACCCAGCTTTAGCGGCATCTCCAGGTTTCACTTTCTCGCCTCTCTCTTTCGTCGGTCCAAACATCGCTTTGGTTTTTTGAAACGGAGAGAGATAGTGCGATCCGAGTATGCCCGGCATTTCCCACTTTTTTTCTTCTTCGTCTTCTCGAACGAAACAGTTCTCGCGTTCCAACACGAGCGCTCGGCCGGCTTGGAGCTCTAACGTCCCTCCCACTTTTTCGAACAGTTCTCGCTTCGTGGAGTCGTCGAGAAAGCCGTCTCGTAGAATTTCACCGCCGCAACACAATACGATAGCGTCGAACGACTCGTTCGCAATCTCCTCGAGACTCTCCACGCGTCGCTTCTTAAACGCGAACGAAACGTTCGCGTGCGCGTTTTTTGCCGCCTCGAATTCAATCAAAACTTTTAAAGCTTCCAAATACCTTTGCGCGTCCACGACGATGCCATTTTCGACGAAAAATCCACACGCGTTGTTGATGTTGTTTTCCTTGTTCGCATCTTCATCTTCGTCTCCTTCTTCTTCTCCTTTCTTTCGTAATCGAAGCAAATCCACCTCGATTTCCTCTCTCTCGACAAAACGAATCGCGTCTTCTTCTTTTTCTTCACCATTAGTATTATTATCAGTATTCAAAACGTTCTTCCTGATGCCAATCGCATCCTTCTCCGTCCTCGCCGGTTTCAAACACCCAACCTTCCTAAACATCTTCCCTCTTTTCACGTCCCTCAACTCGCCGCTGAACCGAAAATCAATACCGCTCACGTTCAAATCCGGATCGACCATCATGTCTTCAATCTTTTGACACTTCTCCAACATCTCCAACGTCTTCGCGTACCCGACGGAACCGTACGGCATTTTTGACCCTTTCGGCGTTCTTTGATGTAACAACCCCGCGGCGATGGAGGACGCGCCACCCTGACCAGCATGTTCGGCGGCGAACACCGTCACGTTCACGCCATCGTTATTACTCTTCGTCGAACTGATAAATTCGCCTCTACTACACCGTCGTATCACGTTATACGCGCACGATAACCCCGCAAACCCCGCGCCAACAATTGCCACGTTCAATTTCTTTCTTTCGTTATCCTCCTCATAATTGCTACTCGTTTCCGTCGTCGTCGAAGATTCGTCGAACACATTTTTGTTGTTGTTGTTGTTGTTGTTCCTCACTCCAACAACTCTGTTGCTTCTTCTTCTTCTTCTTCTTCTTCTTCTTAAACCACCGATTTGTTGTTGTTGTCGTCCCGTCGTCGTAAAAAAACTCCTCCTCGTCGCCATCTCTCTCTCTCTCTCAGCGCACTTTGCTCTTTCTTCTCGAAGAGGTATTGCTGTTCCACCACGCGATCATAAACGCTAAGAAAAACATCATCAAGACGACACCAATCGCAACGTATAAATCCGAATCTTTCCCTCCTTTTAATCGAGGAGAGAAATGGTGCTGTTTTTTCGTCTCACTCGTCGTAAACGACTCAAATAGTGTTCTCTTCGGTTTTGTCGTCGTCATTATATTACTCTTCGTGGTTTTCGCTCCAAAAAGCAAAGCGCAGAGCAAGTTGTTGTTGTTCTTGTTGTGTGGGTAAGTACGTGTGTGTGTGAGAGAGAAAAAGAAGTTTTTTTTTGTGTTTTTTTTTTGTTTTTTTTTTCTTGTTTGTTGTTGTTGTTGATTTTTTCTTCTGTCTTTGCAATGATGAAAAATTGAAACAATTATTTCATCGCACAATTTTTACTACTCGCAAAATTGAGTCTCTCTATCTACTCCTCGCATTCATTACATTATTCTCGAAGAAAAGTCAAGAGAGAGAGAGACGAGAGAGACGAGAGAGAGAGAGTTTTTTGCTGCTGTTGTTGTTGTTGTTGAGCACATCGTTTCTCGGTCTCTCTTTTCCTCTGTATTTTGAGAGAGAGAGAGATTTTCGTCTACATTGGATAAAACAACAACAGAGAGAGAGAAATGCGATTAGCCGAAGTGTTACGTTCTTCTTCTTTACCTTCTTCTTCATCGAACGATAATACTTCTTTTAGAAGAAGGTTTAATAATGAGAGGAGTAAACAGAGAGGAAAATTGGTAATCACGAACGTCGCTCGCTCGAAAGGGTTACGCAGACGTTCGAGAGATGGACCGAATCGGAGCGGGAAAGTGGCTTTTTTCATCACCGTGACGAGGAGGAGGAATAGCAATAGCGACAGCACAAGCACAGGGAAAGGGAGTAGTTTTAGCAATGATAACGGTGGTGGCAAATATAGTAAGGAGGACGACGATGAAAACGCCGAGGACGACAAGAGATACGACGAATACGGCGAATCTCTTTCTTCTTCATCTTCGTTTACGTCGTCGAATGAAGAACGCGTGGCGGTCATCGGCGCGTTGGACGCTTTCGGCGGATGGGACTCTCGGGAGTGTTTGCAACTCGTCCAAACGCCGAACGATGCGGAGAAATGGACCGGGAAGATTGATTTATCCGACGATGCGGCGTTTAGTAAAACCGAGTTGAAGTTAGTGTTGCTCGATCAGTTTCAAAATGTCATCCAGTGGTCTCCCGGGGAGTCGTTTTACGTCGAGTTGCCGGAGAGATGCGTGAAATACGAAATAACAGTCGATTGGCCGATAGACGACGAGAGATTGACCGCGAGTTCCACGGCGAAAGTGGAAGTAAAAGCGTCGGAGAATAAAATTGAAACTGGCGGGGCGTGGTTAGCGTGGGATGGTCAGAAACCATCGGCGAAGCAAATGGAAGGCATGAACGAGTCCTCGGAGGAAGGAGAGAAGGAAGAAGTCGTCGAGGCGACGAAAGATGATGATGATGATGATGACGACGACGACGACGACGACACACGAGAAGGAGGGGCAAAAGCATCATCATCATCATCATCATCAACAGAGAGTCAAGATGATGACGACGACGACGACGACGTTAATGGCAAAGATACAGGAGGAGAAGAAGGCGAAGAAGAGGACGCGGCAGCGCTGAGCAACGATTTAGCGGTTGAGTTAGGCTACAGTCCCGGGTCGCACTTGAGCGGCATCAAAACAGGATTAGAAACCGAAATCGTCTATTCCGCCGCCGATCAATCTCGAGGTCGAGGCGTACAGATTGGCGTTTTAGAGGAAGGCGAACTCGTCGAAATTTGGTCCGAACACGGCACGGAAGTTGGTAAAGGCATGCGCGTCGGAGACGTGTACATCGGTACCGTCGCGCGAGTTATGAAAGGCATGAACGCGCTGCTCGTGGATTTAACCGGAAAAGGCCCACCGTATGCTTTATTGCAAAAAGGTGTCGACTCTCCAGCCATGGCTTGGAAAACAAAAATTGATTGGGTCGATAGACCGGACGGAACGCACGCGCCGGTAGAAGTCAACAGAGCAAAAGGTTTACTTCGAAAAGCGAGGAAGTTGAAGCTGTTACAAGAGGAGTACGGAGAAGACGCGGTTGCGAAATGTTCGCAGAAGCAACTGAAAGAGTTGATGAAGACATCCGAATTGATTAAAGCGTGGGAAGAAAAACATTTGTTTGAAGAAGAGTATGACAAAACGATCAACGGGAGCGCGGAGGACGACGACGACGAGGAGGAGGGTGACGACGACGACGACGATGATTTATCGACTACATCAGAAGTTGGCCTGACAAAGAAACGGTGGACGAGCGGCGAATGGGGCGATCTATGGGACGGAAGTGGTGGGCCTTCGCCGAGTAAAGAGAAGAACTTATTAAATCGCGCGCGCACGGCTGCTGAAGAAGCGGCTGCTGAAGAACGGCGAAAGAATACCTTGGCGTCTGGATCTTCCGAGTCCTGGCGAGGCGCCGGCGGGCGTTCGCCGGCGTCTGAGAGTCATTTGACGACTCGTGGTGACGACGAAGATGAAACTGGTCACAGCAAAGAAAGAGATAAAATACCTCTGCTTTCCTTGGAGCGGTGGCGGTTAGATTTGTCCGTCATCAAAATGGAACTCGCGGCGATGAAATCCGTCGAACTCGCGTTGGAAGCACCAACTAACGACGCTTTAGACTTTGAATCGGACGAATTCATGGCGAGTGTAGCTGGGCAAATGGACGACATCGAAGTGGACGAAGAAACTGGGGAAATCACGGAGGAATGGATAGAAGAAGACGATGGGGAGGATGGCAGGGAAATCTTATTCGGCGCGGAAGAAGTCGAAGTCGACGATAGCGATGATTTTGAAGTGAGCGTGGATGAAGATGACAAGAAGAGTAACGCCGCGAAACCAAAAACAACGAAGACGTCAAATGCTAATGGCGAAGAAGAAGAGGAAGACTTTGGCGACGATCCAGAGGCCGGAAAGAGAGAAAAAATTCGTAAAATCCGCGACAAATTCGGCGTCTCGAAAGAGGACATTCGGGGCGCTTGCGCCACGAAATGGGAACAGGGACAACCAATCGTCGTCCAAGTCACTCGACTCGGTCAATTCAACAAAGGCCCGCGCGTTTCGGCCCGTCCAACGCTTCCTGGTAGAAATGTAGTATTGTGCCCGGATGGTGAAGGCGTGTACGTTTCTCGCAAACTCATCGGTCCTGCGCGTAAATACGTCAAATCGGTTGGTTTGAGCGTTTGCCCGTCCGATTCGGCGTTGATCATGCGCACCGAAGCCGCTGGCGTCGCGCAGGACGCTTTAGAGCTAGATATTAAACGTCTCGTAGACGATTGGAATTCAGTGAAGACTACCGCGGAGAAACTGGTGAAACAATCCTCCAGCCTCCAAAACGACTTTATGCGAAAGAAATTTCGCATGGATGGACATTTGAACTTATCCGCAAAGCAAGCGTATGATTACCCAGACTTGGAACCAAGACGATTATTGAATTCGGCGACTAGTGAGCAAGTTTTAGTGCGCGATTTGTTTGGCGAACGCATATCAAAGTTGTACGTGGACACGACGAGTGCGTATGAGGCAATTGTGGACGATCTCACGAGAGCCGGCGCCTCGAAAGAAATCATCAATAGGGTGGTTTTATTCGCCGCTGGAAGTAGCACGAACAACAACGACGATAACTATGGTGGCTCAAGAAATGCATTATTTCAACACCTCGGTATTGCCAACGCGGTGGAATCTCTCGACGAAGAAGTCATATGGCTCGACCAGACGGAACTTCCCGGCGCACATTTGGTCATTCAACGCACGGAAGCGCTGACCGCCATCGACGTGAACGCCGGTCGATCAGTCATGAAAAAGGAAGGCGTGGATAACGAGGAGCTAGCGCGTCGCGTCAATATAGAAGCGGCAAAGACGGTCGCCAAAACGCTGCGTTTGCGCGACATTGGCGGATTAGTCATGATTGATTTAATCGATATGGAAGACGAAGGGTCGAGACGCGAAGTCGAAGTCGCGTTTGAATCCATCGCAAAAAGAGACCGAGCGCAGTTAACTTTCCTGCCAATATCTCCTCTCGGAGTAATGGAAGTCGCCAGAGAACGCATGCAAACGCACGGCGACGGAGGTATGAACATAATTGCGGACGAAAAAGGGATGCCGATTGAATCCGACGATTACTACACCCCTCGAGATAACCGATTTTCCCCTAATAATAACAACAGGAGGGTCGGAGGAGGAGGATATTACAACCGTCAACAACACTCCATGAGCGCGAGAAACGAAAACTACAATCAAAGAGGAATCGATGGAAATGGCCCAAGTATCAACAGACCTCCGCGTCGATACGGTAACAACAACAACGCTTCGAACGGGTACGATGCTAACTATAATAATAATAATAATAATAACGACCGCGACTTCAGAAACGAGGATTCTTCTTCACGCCGGCGACGAGTCGTGAGAAGAAATTTTTACGATAGCGAAGGTGGAAGAGGAAATTCGAACGCGCCACCCTGGATCGATGGCAGTGTCAGCAGTGGCAGAGGACGAGGACGAGGATCCTCGCCCGGACGAGGAGGCAGAGGCAGAGGAGGCGGACGAAATAGCAATAGCAATTAGAAGAAAGTTTTGATAGCAAAGCCGTAAAATTAGGTGATTTGACCTTTTGTTCGAAATGAACGATGATGATGATTTCAGAATTATTACTTTCGGTAATTCCCTTGGTCTTGCTGATCGTCGTCGTGCGCCCAAACGCGAGCTTCTCCGATAATGTCTTTCGTATACCCGTAATCGTAGAACATTTCGTCGCCGAATTTGGAATCTGTTTTAGCGTAAATGCCGATGCGGTGGTTCCCGCGCACGTAAATCACGAGGGGATAACAGTTCGGTTTCTTCGAGTGATTCGCGAATTTGAACTTGTTTCCTCTCGAATAAGCGTCCAAGACCCACTTGTTGTTCAAGTTAAACAAAAAACTTGAGTTGGTTTGGTCGTATTGGCTCCCTCGCCTTTCAGCCTCGCCGTGCGTGATCATCTCACCAACGTATTCTCCCAAGAAATCGTATTTTTTTGCATCGCAGCCGAAGAAGGCACCCCAACCAGCGATTGGAGATTTGCCCAGTAAAACGTGCGCGTGCTCTTTCAATTGGAGCTTCATGTTTTCACACGGCGCTTTCCTGTCTTCGTGCTTGCGTTTCACGTTAACTTCGGTGATACCTTCCAATTTTGGATCGCTGGAAAAGATTTCCGTATCGAGAGTGATGCCTTCCAGCTCTCTCTTGCGTCTCGAAAAATCTCGAACCGACGGCCAGCACTCGGCGCATTTGTCTGGATCGCACTCCCTGGCAGCCATTTTACACGGGCACGTCGCTTTGGTGCAATCACCTTTGCAATTACATCCGATGAATGCGTTGCGACAATCTGCGCCACACCCGCAGTTGATTTCGCAAAAGTTCCAATTCACCGAGCACGGACACTCGTCCGTACAGACGCCGCCTTCGCAATTACACGGCTCGTATTCGCACCACAAAGCGTTTTTGTCGCCTTCAGAAGCTTCTTTTCTTCGCGCGACTGTACTTTTTGCGACTGTACCCTGATAACCAACATTTTGTGCCTTCTTGGCGGCTTTTCGTCGGTGTCGATTGTTACCAAGTTGTTTGATTTCCGCTTGCGTTTCCCACGTTCGGTTAATCAGTCTTGATCCCTTTCTTTTCCTAGCGTCCATCGTCATTGTCGTGGCATCAACCACTGTTGTGTTACCATCTGTCGCCTCGTTTTTCGCCTCTTCAGCTGCTCTGTCTTCCTTTCTTTTTTCCAAAATATCTTCACAAAACATCGAGAGCATTTCTTCGCAAACGATTTTACACGACGGTGGTTTCGTTTCGCACGGTTCTAAGAAGCCCGCCACCGCGCAAGGATTCGAGGAATCTTCGAAAATATCCAACGATTTGTCGAATGCTTCGACGACCCAATTTTCCCACTTTGTACTGTGCTTCAACTTTTGAGCGATGGACAATAAGTTCTCGTCGGTGATGGATTTATCTCTGCAGAGGAAATCTGCCATCACCGCCTCGGAAATATCCATCGGGTCGATCGCCTTATCGTTATTCTCTGCGGGAATCGGCGAGCAAAACACGCGGTCGGACGGAGGAAGCCATGGCGGTTGCAACTTTTTCATTAGTGCGAATAATGCTTCGTTCGAACGCCAACACTGAGAACTCCGGCACGGATCTATTGGTTTCGCAAGCGCTAAATAATTTGCTTCCGGATCAGACTTGAGAGGAGTTTCTTTATCTCCACCTTCTTCGTTACTATCAGCATTGTTGTTGATATCAGTGTGCATTTGTCCACCATCTTCCTTCCTATCGTTATTGGTATCGTCGACATCCATGTCAGCCGGGGAGTTGGCATCGGCGTTGGCATCGATGGTCTCCTTACTCCTGTGGCGTTCAGCTCTTCTACCCGGTACGGGAACGTACCCTTTCTTCTTTTTCTGTTGCGGGCCTCCTGGGTGCCCTATTTTCCCTTTATTCCATTCGGGTTTGTAATTCGTAAGAATCCTTCGTCCAACACTTGGTAAGTGGCCGTTGCCGTGAATTTGACACGAATAACTGTGGCATCTTGGACAAAACAACGTGCGAAAGGAATCCATCGCGGCTTCCATATTCTTGTACTCATGCAACCTTCGAGGCAAGAAGTCGATCGATTCTCGGCTGATGACTTCTTTCGCAATCGCTTCGATCGTTTTCAATTTCGGCAGAGAAGTCGATGCCGATTTCTTCTTTTTGGTAGGTTTGTTGTTTTTTGCATTCTTGTCATGCGCAGATTCTATGTCTTTGGCAATGTCGCGAATACCACTCTCTTGATCGCGAAGTAACTTGACGCGTAAGGCGATAAAGTTGACCGGTGGTACACCAGTGATGTACGAGGCGAGCGTAGACAACGTCGTTTCGAATATTTGCTTAGCTTTGATATCGATTGCGGTGTATTGCCTCTTCGTTTGCGTCGCGACAGTGTTCGTTTTGTCGTTGTCGGACAGATTATTCTCCTTTCCGTTTTTGTCCTCCTCTTTGTCCATCGCGTCTTTCTTCACCTCTACTTCTTCATCTTTCTCTTCTGTTTCTACTCGTTCATCGCCAGTTATCGCGAAATCCTGGACTTCCATTTTCGTCGTCGTTTCGTTCGTCGTATCTTCGATTTTACTCGGATTGGCTTCTTCTTTTTCTTCAACAGCCGCTGCCTTACCGTTCGCCGCCATGGCTGGTTCCGAAACTTCTTGAATGAGAAACTCGTCCAATTTCGAGCTCTCACCGATGATGTACTTAACACACGAGTGAAGCAAAAGATCGTCCCGTCGATGCCACGGGTACTGTTCTTCCCCGGTTTCAAAGTCTTCCTCTTCGTCGCTATAATCGGAATCGTTCTCATTCGCGACTCGGTATTCGCCGTCCTGATCAGAGATGAGCAACTTTCTTCTCTTCTCTTCTTCCGAGCCTCGGATGTTTTCGTGGACAGAGTACGTGTAAGCTCTGTATTCCGGCACGTTCGACACCGGCCGAATTCGTACTGCTGGAACCATCATTTCTCGTTCCGTCTTTGTCACGCCAAACGCAGATTCTCTCACTCTGCACTTCGGCATTCTGTTCACCGCTGCAGAAACCGCCAATGCGTCCGCTTTCTTTCCCATCAACATCTTTTTCGGGTCCAACATCATTTTTTCGAAATCCGCGTTACTGGCTGGTGCCTCAAACGTACGCTCCAACCCATCGGTTAATATACCCTTACCATTCTTGGCGTTTTCCTCCGCTTTCGCTTTTCGTCTCTTTGCGTTTTCGCGAAAGCACTTCTTCGCCCATTTCTTCCTCTTCTCATCAAACGTGGCGATGAAAAACGACGCGAAATCTTCCACCAACTCCTTCACGTTTTCTACGTCCGCTTTTTCAATCGTTTCGTCGTTTTCCAACAACGCCTTCCTTTTGATGAGATTCAACTCTTCGATTTCTTTTGGCGTGAGCGTTGTTTCTAGATGTTCTCCTTCCGCTTCTTTCTTCTTGTTATTTTTCGCAGACGACGACGAGGAATACGCCACCCCTTTCCTCTCCAAAACCTCTCTCAAAACCTCTCTCCTATCGAACGATTTCGCGAACAACTCCTTGCAGTCGATTTCATACGTCACCGGCTTCCCGCGATGGTCCTCCGGTATCTCTCGCAACTCTCGCTTCTTCTTTTTCGGTTTACTCGTCGGTTTAGGAGGAGGAGGAACAGCCGCCGGTTGCGCCGGTTGCGGCGCTACGACGGGAGCTCGAGGAAGAGGCAAAGAAGGAGGAGGAACAGGAGAAGGAACATTCGCCGGAGCTTTCTTCGGTTGCGGACTTGCCAACAGAAGAGGCGCTTTTTTAGCAAACTCATCATCTCCTTTTTCTTTTTCTTCTTCTTTTTCCGATGATGATTTTACCATCGTCGTCTTTGCCGCGACCGCATCCGTAGTACTGGTAAACGCGTTTCCGTCGCTCACCATCGTTGTCGTCGTCAGTTTACTGTCTTTGTCTTCTTCCTTCTTCTTCACTTCTTCTTTCTCTTTAAAGCTTGCATTTTGTTGTTGTTGTTGTTGTTTCTGTTGTCGATGATGTTGCGCGACGTAAAAGTCGTCTCCCTCGTCCTCATCATCTTCTTCTTCGGTCGACGACGACGATCTCATCTTCGCATCCTTCTTCCCGTCTTTCTCTTCTATTTCTTCTTCCTCGTCGTCGTCTGAATCGTCGTCCAAAATCTCAATCGTAATCACGTCGTCTTCTTTTCCATCATTCAAAACCATCTCTTTCTCGATTAGACGATGATGATGATGTTGAAAGTACAACACACCAACACGCGCGCGAAGAAGAAAAAAACGCCTTTACCAGCAGCGCGTGATACTAAAGAAACGCCCTTCTTCTGCGCTCCTCCTCCTCTTCTTTCGTATACACAATTATTTATTAAAGCTTCGCGTCGTGTGTTTATGTGTCGGTAGAGTAGAGTTTACAGCTGTAAGAGATATTCAAATTTAGGGTTCTACTAAAACCCTAAAGTTGCAAACCCTAAATTACACGGTCAAAAAGGGTTTCGAATTAGGGGAGTTCCTGGTTTTAGGGGACTGCTTTACCCACCAGACCGCACTCGCATTCGCGCGCGCGTTTCGAGAGAGAGAAAGAAAGAAAGAAGAGAGAATTTTTGAGAGACTCTTTTCTTCTCTCGCTTTAGTAGAGTGCGACTTCTTGCGTAAAACACTGATACACGCGATGGTAAAGACACGGCGAAAGAGAAGGCTGACGATGAGGGGAAAACACCAACAACCGCGCGAAGAAGAAGAAGAAGAAGAACGGAGGACGATACTAATAAAGAAGAAGAAGAGAAAAAAGAGGAGCAAAAACGATTCAGAAAACGAAGACGCTTTAAAAGCAGCAGAGGTAAGGATGTGCACGTCATCATCATCGTCCTCGTTCGCGTCGTCAAAAACATAAACTTTTCTGCGCTTTTTGTGAATTTGAATTTTGTTTTTCGAGTCTCGTCTCGAGACATTTTCAGAGAGAGAGACTTCATTAACCAGCCTCCTTTTCTCGATGTACGCGAGGATGTCTCTCTCGTAATACTCATGTAAAACAACACATTTATCATCATCATCATCATCGTTACAATACGCATCATCAGGGAGTACAAAAAGCGCGAACGCAAATTTGCGTGCAGTTGAGCGCGTTGCGACGTTCGCAAGCGTATTTGGACACGTATACGCTCGACGGATGGCGCTCGTCGAATCAGGAGAAGTTGAAACCAATCGCGGAGTTAGCGAAGAAACGGGAAGATATTTTCTTCCGGAAGTTGAAAGTCAGAGAGTTGTTTGAGAAGTTAAACTACGACGAGAAGAAACTGGAGAAGTTCAAGTGCAAAGAAGATGAGGATGGGGAGATTGAATGCGAGGACGTGGTGTGTTGCGAGTGCGGATCGGGCGAGTGCAACGAGGAGGAGAACGACGTCGTGTTTTGCGACGGGTACTGCGATTTGGCGTATCACATGAAATGCGTGAAACCGCCGTTGAAACCGGAAGATATACCGAAAGGCGACGAAGGATGGTTGTGTCCTCTGTGCGATTGTCGCGTGGACGTGATTTACTATCTGAATTTGGATTACGATCAAAGGTTAGACATTGAAACGTGCACGCACTTGGACGTGTTTAAAAAAGAACAGGACATGTTCGACAAAGGCATAATACCTGGGACCTCGCGGTTTCATTTACACGGCGAGAACGAAGAAGACGTGTGGCCGAGCGACGAATCCGAGGACGAAGATTTCAAAGAGAAGAATGAAAAAGACGACGGTAAAGACGACAGCGACGAATCGCTCTCCGGGTCAGCGGTAGTTCCGCAATCATCATCTGATAGCGATGATAGCGAAAATAGCAGTAGTAGTAGCAGCAGCGATTCGGCAATCATCATAGAAGGACCTCGGAGAAGAACGAAAGTGGATTACGTGAAATTAAACGGCGACTTGTTCGGCGACGCCGTTTTAGACGGGGACGAAGAGGAGAAGCAAGACGCGAAAGTCAAACCGATGGCGGACAGGCGCGCGCAATTAGCCGCGTTAGTCGCACTGAATAAGAAGGAGAAAAACCAAAGCAGCAGCGGCGAGAATAAGAAGGGAAAAGCAGCGAGGAACAAAACAGCTTCTCCCGTGAAGACGAAAGGAACGCAGAGAAACGGAAACGGAGGAAATAATCGACGACGTAAACGACGAGGACGAGAAACAACAACAACAACAACAACAACAACAAAAGCAACAAAAACGAAAGCGTCTGCGCTGTTGTCCTCGAAATCGACGAAAGCAAACGAGAAGAAGAAGAAGAAGATGAAGATGAACAAGTAGTTTAGATGAAATACAAAAATTTAATTGAATTCACATTTTCGCGACAACACGAAT
>Ga0209305_1000792_pt1 | contig 21679 bp, 16 predicted proteins | sample COGITO_mtgs_1103_FD_184792 | JGI IMG/M metagenome (GOLD analysis project Ga0209305, IMG submission 184792) | Pelagic marine microbial communities from North Sea - COGITO_mtgs_110321 (SPAdes) (version 2) | ecosystem: Environmental > Aquatic > Marine > Epipelagic ...
ATGATTTGTTGCGACCCCATTTGGAGAACGATAGGCCACGTGAGACGCGCTAAGTGTTTCATCTCCGTGGGGACGGTGGGAGACCCGCCGTCGTCGTCGTCGTCGTCATCCTCCATCTTCATTTTATCCGCTTTTTTGCTTCGCTTTTTGTCGCCGTCATCGTCCGTCATTTCGGTACTCCTCTCTGCGACGCGAATACATAGAAACGCAGAAGCGTCGTCCAACGCGTCCTCTCTCCGTTCAAAAAGAAAGACGAGACCGAAAACGCTCGTCTCGCTCGCCTCCGCGCTCTGTCTCTCTCTCTCCTCTTTCGATTTTAGTCCTCGCGCGAGTAAAGCACGCACAGCGTCTCCGTAAACAGATAGTCTGAGGTTTAACACCACGTTTTTTCCCCACTTGCAACAAAAAGATAACAAAGAAAAGAGAACGAAGAAGACAAAGAAGAGGACGCGAGGTTACGCGCGCGGTTTCGAAGACGATGATGTTTAAAAAAAGCGCTTTTCACGCGGTGCGCTCTGTTCTGTTTTTGGTGGTTTTGGTATTCCTCTCTTTGGAGGCGGTGATTCGTACCGGTGTTGGTGTCGCTGCTGCTGATGTGCACGATGAGAATGCGAACGACGGAGGCGAAGGTCACGATGATGATTTCTGGGGGAAGAAGACGATCGAGCGCGATTTAGAGCGATTCTCAGAGCACTGCGACGCGATTCTCGGCGCGCACCAAGACCGATGGTTGAAGTTGTACGAGACGAACGAGAGAGTGTTGACGATTGACGCGTCGTGCTCGGAGCGCGCGAACGGGATTGGGAACTATCTCGGCGATTTTTTAGCCTGGTTCGCCTGGGGGATGGCCTCGGAGAGAGCGGTGTACGTTCGGTTTACGGATTGCGGCGACGAGGAGCACGGGCGATTCGTCCAGGAAAGGGCGTTTGATTCCAAAGTCAGGAGAGAGGTGAAAAGAGACATGAGGAAGAGGAATAAAGAGGAAGAGAACGTCATGGCAGCGAGCAAAGGTCAAGATGAAAGCGAGACGATGGAAAAGTTAAGAAGAAGGAGTAACAGTCGACGGTTATCTTCGTCGTCGAGAAAGCTTTTGCAGCGAGAGGCGGTGACGTCGTTGTTGAACGATAACGAGGGAGCGCAAAGACGTCAAGAGGAGATGTTTGAGAGAGAAAGAGAGGAGATGATACGAGGTGAGCAAATGGAGGCAAACAGAGAACGAGCGCGACTCGCAGAGGAGAGAAGACAGGAAAGTACAGTCATGGATGACGACTCTCGTGAAGAAACGCCAGAGGAGATGCGGATGCGCCGCGAGAAAGAACGACAATCTCTGGTAGAAGAAGAGAAGGCGTTGGATCAATCGATGGAAGGCACCGCGTTGGATGGATCTGGGTCTGCCTCGAGCGAAGCAGAGTTGTCGCAATCTCAGCGCAACAGAATTCATACTTACGAAAACGATCGCCACGAATTGGCAGAGAAGCGGTTGAAAGAACTACGACGGCCGCTAGGTCCTAGGCCACAGGTTATGCAAGATTTGGAGGACCGCGAACGCGATTTGGCGGGACGTACTTCTGGCATGGCTGGCGCGGATCTCGCGATGCCCCCAATTGATCATCGCGTCGTTGACGGTAACGAAGAAGAATTACCACCGATAGATGATGTCGGCAGCTCTGTCGTGCCAGGAGAGGGTGGCGATGTTCCCGCCGCAAATGGTGATGATGCTAGTGAAGATGGCGAGAATAACAATGACAACAACGAAACGCCGGCGGATGAAGGCGATCCCGAACAAGCTAAGTTAGAGCGCGAGAATAGATTGAAGCAAGAATTAGCCGATCGTGCACAAGCCGATAAAGAGGAAGCGGAGGATCGCAAGCTTCGAGACATGGAGCACGAAGGCGAGCACGAAGATTGGAGCTTCCTGAACGAAGAAGTCAATCATAAATCGCAGTGCAAAGAAGAAACGAGAGCGTTGACGTGTCAAGACAGAGCGAACATGGGTTTGTACTTTCAACTTCCCAACGGTAAATCCTGGAACCTGGACACGAAAACGCGTAAGCGAATCTTTGAATCTATCGGTCGCGGCCCGAAACAAGTCATCTCCCCGGATGATTTCTCGAAATCTACGAACGAAACGTTCGGGATGCTAGAAAATATGCTCATGAACGCGCATCCTTGGATTGAAATCAAATTACACACATCCGGACAGGATCATGGATTGATTCCTGGGTCAACGCAGTCATGCGCCACGGAAGGTGGCGGTGAAAGTTCGGGAGCTGGTACTGAGTTTTGCGCGGACGTCGCTCAAGCGGTGATTGGATTAGGCTATATTCGTTTAGCGAAGAAGCTCGAAGTTTCGTTATTCAATGAACCGCAGGAAGGCACGAAAGAATTTTTCAACTCAGCGAACTACGCGACGTATGAAAACAAGTTCGCGCACCAAAAAATACGAGGATGTTTGTGGCATCTAACTTCGAGACCAACAGATCGACTCGCGAGCGTTTTAATGCCGTACATTAACAAATTCGAAGAATTTGATGCCGTCGGCGCAGTCCACATTCGTACTGGCGATTGGTCGAATGAAAATACGCCTTCGACACTGGACCAACACGATGGCCGAGGCACGTTCGAGGAAAAGGTTGCCAGCGTCGACGCATTGTTACAAAACGCAGGCACGAGTATCGGAGAATTGAAGACCGGATCGGCGGAAAAACGATTCGACGCTTTCAACGCGTTGATTAAAAAAGGTGGATTCACGAGGACGAATAAGGATACCATTATATCTGAGTCGTGTCCGAAAATCAACGGCGGTGATTATTTCACGCTAGGTGAACCAAATGATGCCGGCTTATCCCCGTACTTTACGTGCATCGGAAGAGCCGCGCAAAAAGCGGCGACAGATCGCGCCACGGAAGGTAAAGGGAAATTTGGTTTGTATGTCTCAACCGATTCACCGTATTTGAAAAAATTAACCTCCGAGTTGACCGATTTGAAAGATATCGTCGTCGGATGCATTGGCACGTGCGAATTTCATCACGCAGCGCACGGTGCGAACGAACATATTGACCCAGAATTTAACGACGACGTCTTGAGCGACGATTACGACGACGATTACGGCAGTGACGAAGAAGGAGCTCCTCCGATTGAGCCTGCGGATGTTAACATCAATAGCAAAGATCCCTTCGTAATGTCCTTCGTGGACGCGTACATCCTTGGTTTAACCGACCACAACATCCAAGTGACGGCATCGACGTTCGATATGGTCGCTCAAAGAGGGTTCGGACACGGTGGCGTGCCGCAAAATTTAGAAGACAACGGCTTTAGTTTACAAGGCGCCTACAAACCGTGGTCGAACAAACACTTACCGATTTGTGAAGCGTGCGGGTTGACCAGAGACGATATGGATAGTGAAGGTTCCGCGTGCCAAATGGCTGGCGAAGCTATTTTTGGCATCGCGGACGACGCGAAGTTCGCGGAGATGTTCAAGTCTTCAGAAAAATCAGAGGCGCGCGCGTCCTCGAAAAGAGGAGGCGTCGCGGGCGCAGTTGGACAAAACAAAGTAGAAGAACTGGTCGAGGAAGAGAAGGAAAATTTGATTCCAACCACCAGCGATTTTACCTCCGGCAAGCACGCAAGATCAGGGACCCATACGAATGCGATGCAAATAAATGAAGGAGAAAAACCAGAAGAAGAAGAAGAAGAAGTAGGAGTAGCAGAAGAAGAAGAAAAGAAAGTAGGAGAGGAAGAAAAGAGTGTCCCGAGGAGCGCGGAACCGGTCGCAGCAGCAGTAATAGCAGAGGAAGAAGAACCGCCTCTGGATGAAGCCACCAGCGAATCTGAAAGCGTGAAAGAAGAAGAAGAAGAAGCGGAAGAAGTCATCGAAGCCAAAGCCGAAGAAATAATCGCAGAGAGAGGAGAAGAAGAAAAAGAGAACGAGGAGGAAGAACACGAAAAAACAAAACAAGAACTCGCGAGCGATATCACACCGGGAGGAGAAAGAGGAGGAAAAGGAGGCGAAGAAGAAGAAAAAGAAGAAGAAGTTGTAGAAGAAGAAGAAGAAGAACGCCCGCCCGAGGAGGATTTCGCCGGCGGCGAAACCAACGCCGAGATGGTCGAAGAAGAAGAAGGAGAAGAAGAACGAGTCCCGACAGAGGCGGTGCGAGAAGAACGGTTACCTCCATCGCTCGACGACGTTTTGGAAGAAGAAGAAAAAGAAAACGAAGCCGACCCGATACAGGCTTGGAAACAACAACAACAACAACAACGAGAGTCTTTGGAGCAACAAGGAGCGGAAAGCGCCGATTATTAACACAGACTATTACGACGCGAAAACTCTGGACGACCAAGAGTAGACGAGAGCCATCACTTATTAGGAGCTAAAAATTGTGAGAGAAAATATCTTTATCCAAAAATTAATTGCGTCAGAAAAAAAAGGCGGCTCTTTCTCTCCATTCATTTCATCATGTCGGGCGCGTCGAACGAAAACGAAGACCCGCTGAAACGGACCATGGCGTTAATCGACGAGCACAAGGATAAGTTCGGCGACGGGTGTTACTTGGAAATTGCGAATAATTTACACAAGGCGTGGTCGGAACGCGCGAGATATTTCCATCTTCCCCCAAGTGCATTCCCAACAGTATCTGGGGAGAGGGAAACGCGCGGAACGAGCACCAGACGGGAGGACTTTGATCCAGAGACGGGATTGCCGGTGCTCGTCCCTTTTCTTTCGCGTCGACGTCCGATGACTCTAACCGGGACTCAGCCGCAAGCGCGCGGTGTCGTCCCCGGTGGTGTCGGCGCGCCTTCTCCTCCCCCTCCGCCTCCTCCCCCTCCTCCTCCTCCACCGCCCTTCGCGGTGGAACCGTATCTGGTGAAAGGCGAACTTTTTTCCCCGGAGGAAGGACGAATGGAATTAGAGTTTAAGTGCGAAAACGGCTTCTCGACGGGATTTTCCTCTTCGTCGGCGGCGGAAGAATGGTCGACTGAGAACGCGAGCGCGGAAATAGGAATCACCGTAACGGAGTGGGTGGGAACGTTATCGTTCGTGGAAGAGTCCGGCGGCGGCCAGACCTCCGTGGCGGCCGTCATGGAGTGCACGAAGCTTCGTAAACACGACAGCTCGCGAGGCAGGTACGGCGATATCTCGCCCGGCGAGTTGTTGAATTTATCCATGGACGCGACGTCGCAAATGGTGTCGTTTTTGAGCGATTTACAACGAGAGAATGACGAGTGGACGACGGGCGCGTGTTTGTTCGTCAAGAAAATGACGATTTTGGACTCGAGATTTTTCGGTCTCGGGATTCCTTTGAAGATGATCGACATGGCTGATTACATGGTGAACGACAATCGTTCGTTGTTGGTCATGGATCCGTTGTATTTAGTAAGAGATTTTTGCAACGACGAGATGATCGTTCCAGATGGAACAAACGGGGAGGAGTGTTTGGATTCGCTGGTTCAATACTACAAGAAAATTGGCATTCATCAACCGTGGAGAGAGGAGAAATACATCGGAAGATGGAACGGTATGCCGTATCCCTCGGCAAACGCCGTGTGCCCGCACTTACAGGCGTTCAGTTTGCCGTTGTTGAGAGACATCGCGAACATGAATTAAACTATTTATTATTTGATTGATTGATTGAACGAAGAAGGATGTCGATATGTATTACAAGAAAAGAAGAGAAGAGAAGAGAGAACGCACGCGCAGGCAGACACGAAGAAGGACATGTATAAAAAAACATTACCGGCTGAAAAGCCGTTTGTACTACGAACTGTAAAATGTAACGAAGACGGAAAGAGGAATAAATACATATCTCGAACACACGAGAGGAGGAGGAAGAAGAAGAAGAAGATTATATAACCTTATTTATTATTTGTAAAACTCATTGAAAACACTTACACGACTTCATGCACACGCATTACTCCTTCTTCGTCCCTCCGAGCGTCTCTTTCACTTTCTTCTCAAGCGAACCGTCGGCTTGCATCCGAGCGATAGTCATCATTTTATCCATAACTTCCGGACCGTGCTCGGCAATCAACTTATCCGCCTGTTCTTTCGTCATCGTCATCACGTTCTTCACCGCATCGGAATCCTTCACGTTTTGCATGTACTTCTTCGCGTCTTCCGGTAAGTTCGCCAGATGTTTATCGAGCACTTTCTCGTATCTCAAAAAATATGGCTTCACAACTTTATTAAATACCATTGTCGTCTGAATAGGCCCATCGAAAAGTAAGGAAAAATACAGCGCTGCTTTCACTTCTGCCCAAAACGGAATCGGATTGATTGGCACGTAGCTCTCGTACGCGGTGATAATCGCGTGGATGACCCAATACATCAACCTGTGTTATTCGTGCGCGCAACATATTTCGAAGAAGAACATCACGCGTGATGCGCGTTAGTTAGAATATTCGCGAAATTGGAAAAAATGTGTTCCCCCTCCAATTTTAATTTGGTGTTTGTTTATGTAACAATAATACTAATAAAAAGAGAAAGAAGGAAATTATACCATTTCACGTCATCGTCGGGAGTGACGGACATCAACGCTTTGCACGACGCGTACGGCGCGTACGTGCAATTCAGCGCGTTCAGAAGTCTGTTCGTGATAAATCCCAGCATTTTTTTGTTTTTTATGAGCACTTTTTGAGCAGAAAACGAGAGAGCGCAGCTCCCTTTTCGCTCTTTCTTGTTCTTTTGCGAAAGGAGGATGAAAAATCATCATAAAAAAAGCAATCGTAATCTCGTAAAGGCGCACACACACCACACCATGTTACGAAAGATCGCACAAACTTCGGTCTCTAGACACGCGCAAATGCGCAACGCACTCGCGAACGGGTCCATGGTGAGGGTTTCACGTTCGCATGCATCTCTCTATTTTTACAATCGTCGTTTTTTTTTTCTCGCTCTAAAAAGGCAGCGCGAATTTGAAAGCATCACTCAAAAATGAATGGAAAACTGACCCGAAATACTCTTTATTTTTGCAGAGAAACTTTGCCGCCGCGTCGACCGCGGATGATGCTAAGTACCAGGTACGCGTTTACGACGTTTGATTTGTAATTGTACGATCGCGACGTTTGATCGAGCGGTGGTTTCGATTGGCATTTTTTATTTTACGCTCTTTTTTCTCCCTCTCCTTGAAAAGCAAAGAGAGAGAGAGAGAAGGAGAAATGAGTTTATTTGACTTTTCTTCGCGAGCGCATGAACTGACGATACGAAATAATTCATTTTTTGATCAACGAACCACAGCCTCCACTGAAATTGTTCGGTACCGCCGCTCGATACGCCTCCGCGTTGTACACCGCCTCGGCGAAGAAATCCGCCTTAGCGGCGGTGGAAACTGAAATCAAGCAAATCGTCTCCCTCGCCAACTCGGACAAAAAGTTCAAAGAGTTCATGGAAGATCCGACGATGGCGAGAAAGAAAAAGTTGGCTGGATTAGACGAGTTTTGCAAGGGTGGAAAGTTTTCAGAGACGACCTCGAATTTTATCAAGGTTGTTGGCGAAAACGGTCGATTGAGTGAATTAGAGAAAATCGCAGAGTGCTTCGAGGAGTTGTGCATGGCGTCGAGAGGGGAAGTGAAGTGCGTGGTGACAACGGCAGAACCGTTGGATGCGGCGATGTTAGCGGATGTGACGGATGCGTTGAAGGGACACGTGCCAGCGAACTCGAAGGTGATTGTGAGTACAAAAGTAGATCCGAGAATTGTGGGCGGGATGACGGTTGGCATCGGGGAGAAGTATTTAGACTTGAGTTTGCTCTCGAAGATTAAAAAGGTTGAACATTTGATTGCCAATCCGGTCTAACTGAACCGGACAGAACAAACAAACATAAGCACACTTATATAATCTGTAATAACACAACAAAAGTATATAGTAGAATTATTATTATTATTATTATCGTTACACACTACACGCTCTCCTACGCGGCGCGACGCCGCGTCTATCATTGTTTTTCTTCTACGCGCACATCTCATCGTCATCATCTACACTAAGAGCAACAATTCCTGGTCACAATGTTCCCATCCCCTCTCGCTTCACTTAAATTCACACCAACTCCTCCTCTAGCTCCTTTACTATTCCCGCTCGGTCCGTCTTTCAACAAACTCGGCGTCTCCACGATGGCTTGTAACAGCTCATCGAATATCTCCTTCACGCTCACTCTCGTCTTTGCCGAACACTCTAAAAACAAACACCCGTTGCGCCGCGCGAACGCGATCGCGTCTTCTTTCTTCACTTTTCGCTCGTTTTCCTTATCTACTTTGTTCCCGACGACGATTTTAATCGCATCTGGAATCGTCGAGTACATGTCCACCTCTTTCTGCCAGACGTTTTCCACGCTCTCAAAGCTCTCCTTTGACGAAATATCGTACACGAATACGATGCCTTGCGCGCCTCGATAATAACTCGACGTCAAGGTCCGAAACCGTTCTTGTCCCGCCGTATCCCACACGGTCAGTTTCACCGTCTCGTTCGTCTGTTTCAACTTCACGTACTTCAGTTTAAAATCAACGCCAATCGTCGTACTTATGTCCTCTAAATCTGTGTCCGGGTCGATGAATCTCGAAAGTAACGAGCTTTTCCCGACCCCGGAGTCACCGACGAGGAGGATTTTTATCAGGTGCGAATACTCCCGAAACTTTGTTCCTGCCGCGCTCTCGACACTCATTTCTCGAAACCACCGTTTTAGTATTACTACTCCTACTACTTTTACACCACGACCCGAAGAAAAGCGCTCTATGTACCGGTTTTGTGTTCGTCGCTTTTGTGTCGCTTTTTGTCTCTTTATTTCTCCCTCTAAAAAACAGCCCAAAAACTCAAGCAAAAACTCAAAAATTTGACAAAAACTCAAGTCTTTTTTAAGAAAAAACGATCACAAACCGCCACATTAACGAGACACGAATAAAGAAATAAACACAAAAGATCAACAACATGCCGTACGCGTCCGAATCATTCTTGCGCACCGCCGCTCGCGAAGGGAAGAAAATGTGGCCGTTTTTAGCCGGTTTCGCCTTCGTCGGTGCAGCGGTCACGTATTCGACGACGACGATTACGAGCGAGGATAAAAAAGCGAGCAAGTTTCTCAATCCTGGTGGACATTAATGCATACGCGTATGAAGAGAAAGAGAGAGAGAGAGACGAAACGACGATGACGACGTTTAGTGGCCGAGATGGAGAAGAGTGAGGAGGAGGAAAGTTATAAAAGTGTTGCGCGAGAGTAGCGCGTATTCGTGAGAGAGAGAGAGAGAGATCCGTCTTTTATAGCCCTCGTTTCACACGATGTAAATTAGTAATAGCGAAAGAAAGAAAGACTAAAGAAAATAGAAAACAGAGTGCATCTATCTGTGTTGCCCCGCGATTTCGTTGTTTCTCGTTTGTTCTCTGCGTTCTATCATGCGTTCGTTCGTTTTTTTGCGGGTGTGAGATTGTGGCTAAAGTTGTTCAAACGTTGAAACTGTCTCTGCTATGCGGTCGCGTGCTATTCGCGCGGTTTCTTTCTCTCTTCTTCGCTTTTTACTACTTGTTCTTTTCGAGATTCTTAATCAGCTTGTTCCGTATCGCCGTCAGCTCCTCCGTGCCTTCGATTTTCGCGTAGTGCTTTAAAATCAACTCCACGCAGCTTAGCGGTAAAGAGTGTAACCCGGGTCGTTCTTTTTGCTCTTTCGTTTGCGTCTCTAAATCTCTGCTCAAGTGTAACTTGACGTTCTTCTTCGGGACGATGTCGTTTGGTACCGAACACCCGTGAATACCACCACCTCCACCTAATAAGGACATGCGTCCGTTATTTCGTCGTCTTCCCGGGGACATGATTGGCGAGTGCAAGTGTTTGTATTTGTCGTAGATGATGCCTTTTTGGATTTTCTCGACGATGCGTTTGGACTTTCTCGCTTTGCCTTCCGGCGGCGGCGGCGAGAGTTCTCGGTCTGAATCTTCCGGTAAACCAGCCTCTCGGGAAAGGCGCTCGGCTTCACGACCTCGTTTGTTCTCTTTCCTCATCTCCGCCTCCTTCGCTTTCTTCTCTCGCACTGCTTTCGTATCTAACCAACAATACTCCTCGTCTTGCGGTTTCTGCTCTAACGTCAACTTTTCAAATCGACTCAAAATCCTCGGCCCGCTCTTCTCCTCGTCCCATCGATCGGGAATCTGATCGTCCCGTAACGTCCCACTCTCCTTCTCCTTCTTCTCATCCTCCTCCGTGTCCGAACTCTCTTCTTCGTCTGAATCGTAATCCTCGTCCGAGGAATCCATTTGATGTCCATCTAATCGAATCTGTCTTAAATCTGGCGGCTTCCTCCTGTGCCTCATCTCGCACAACAAAAAAGTCTGCACGATCAATCTAAACGCCGGCGATTGGTACGCAAAGTGCTTACTCGGCGCCCAATCGAACCACTGACACTTTTTCGGCTTCGTCGTGTTCTTTGAAATAAAAAACTCCAACGAATCCGGCCCCGTAAACAACTCTGGATGGTCAAAAAACAAAGCTCCTATATTCTTCACCACCTCGTCCGTCGTCGTCTCTTGGTTCCGAAACTTAATCAACATCGTCAATAACGCTTTATACGGTCTCTCGTCTTTGCTATAAATCTCTCGTATTCGCTTCAAAAGGTTGTATCCTCCGTTTATCGTCGGTTGGTTCGGGTTCGTTTCCTCTTTTTTGATTTCGCTATGTTGTTGCTGTTTGTTTTGTTGCTGCGTTTTTGCCGAGTCCTCTCGTTTGAAGTCCGATTTTTCTTTTTTGATCTGTGTTGTTTGGAAAGAGTTTGTTTGTTAATAAATGTGTGCACACATACACACACACACAAACGCGCGAACGAACGATGCGACGAACACGCAACACACGCGAGAGAGCACAAAAAATAAAGAAAAACAAAAGAACCTGCGTACCTGCGCAGATTTAACCGCGTGTCGTCCGTATTTATACGCCTGTTGATTTTTGCGAGGAGAGATATGGTGAGTTCGCCGCCGTCTTCAAAACGCGCTCGAGAACAGAGAGAGTCTACACACAAAAGAAGAAGAGAAGAGAGGATAAAGAAAACGCAAATTTTGCTGCTCACATCTGGTAAAAAACAGTTAAACCCGTCCAACAAGTCCTCGTGGCCTTTGAGTAACTTCTTCACTCGTTTCACCACGTCCGTGGTGTCGTATCTGTGCGTTTGTTTTTTAAGAGCAAAAAGGAAAAGAGAGATTTTTTTTTTCGGTGAGTCGTCCAAAAAGTCAACCTAACGAGAGAGCAAGGGCCAGCCTAAAGAAATAAAGCAGAAAAGCAGCCTCTAAATAAAAGCAGCAAGCAGTAAAAAGAAGACGATTTGAGGGGCTTGTCTCCTCTCGATTCAAGAGATGTCTCTTCTCTCTTGGGGGGCTATTATCTCTTTGAAACACGAACGAAATAGAAACACGCACCTGCCGCTCTTAAAGTCTCTCATGACGTCCAAAAAAGCCTCGTACACGTGGCCTTGGTCGCCGTTAAAGCGCAGTTTTACCGTTCGCACGTACACCAACGCGTCGTTGGCGGTTTGCGGGGGTTGTTGTTCGTCCTCGTGCGCGCTCGTCATTGTGTTTTAGCAGAATGCAATTTGAACCGCCTTTTCCCCCGGGGGACCCGATGAGAGATGAATTTTCGAGAGGAAAATGCCGAGATTCGAATCGACCTCTTCGCGTGCGCGCGCGTTCGAACTCTGTCTAAAAACTCGCTCGATCGCGAGTCTGTGCAAGGATTGCGACGACTCGATCGTTTCTGGCCGTTCTTCGGCGTTTTTCGGTGTCCTGTTTTCGATTCGTTCACACAGCACTATATAGAAAAACTGGGGAAAAAGAAACCCATATGAAAAACACTCTCTTTTGGGTCCATAAAACTGCTGCTGCTTCCGAAAATCAATCATCCGAGCTCTTTCTCCCGAGGGGTCAAATTGACGGTTTGCAGTTGACAGGACAAGGAGGATGAATTTTTCTGAAAATATCATTTTGTTCCCACACCACGAGTTTTAGTACCTCACACTCTCGCTTGAACGCAAGAGATACTCGTTTGTGTGCGGGAGGGCAGAAGAGAGAACACACGCACTCGCGCACGCACGAAAATATGGCACCACCACCGAAAAACAACACTTCGAAACGAAGCGCGCAGAACCACGACGCGCGCCCCGGGTCGCCGCAACCGCTCGTCTCCCCGAACTCGCTCTCTTTGAGTGCGAGCAAGAAACACAAACGAAACAACAGCGCCGTCGCGATGATGGAAAATGTGAAACCATCGATTTCCCCGGAGTCGATGATGATGCTCATGGACGACGGAGACGAGGAAAGAGGACAAAATCTGGAAGACGACGAGAACGACGCGTCTCGAAACGAGACGTTCGATGCGGTGGTGAAAGTCTACGCGGTGCACACGGAGCCAAACTATTCTTTGCCGTGGCAAAGAAAAAGGCAGATGCCTTCGACGAGCACAGGTTTCGTCGTGGAAGGGAAACGGATATTGACGAACGCGCACTCGGTCGAGCATTCGACGCAAGTTAAGTTGAAAAAGAGAGGGTCGGATAAGAAGTTTATAGCTAAAGTGTTGGCGATTGGAACGGAGTGCGATTTGGCGTTGTTATCGGTGGAAGACGAAAAGTTTTTCGAAAACATCACGCCGTTGAAGTTGGGCGCGTTGCCAAAGTTGCAAGATAGCGTCACCGTGGTCGGGTACCCGATTGGTGGGGTTGCGATATCTGTTACGAGTGGTGTTGTGAGTAGAGTCGAAGTGACTCAATACGCGCACGGCGCGACTGAATTGTTGAGTCTACAGATTGACGCGGCGATTAACAGCGGCAACAGCGGAGGACCGGCGTTCAACTCTAAAGGGATGGTGTGCGGCGTCGCGTTTCAGAGTTTAAAACACGACGATGCCGAAAATATCGGATACGTTATTCCAACTCCAGTCATTACGCATTTCGTGCGAGACTACGAGTTGAATAAAAGATACACTGGCTTTCCGGCACTCGGATGCGACTTTCAAAAATTGGAAAACGCCGATTTGAAGAGATCGAAGAAAGTCCCCGAAGGCGAAAGCGGCGTTTTGTTACGAAAATTGGAGCCAATCTCAAATTCTGCAAAATCTGGACTGAAAACAGGCGACGTGCTGCAAAATTTTGACGGCGTTGCCGTTGCGAGCGACGGAACTGTCCCGTTTCGAGCTGGCGAGCGCATCTCGTTTTCCCACTTGGTGTCCAAAAAATTCGTCGGCGAAAACGCAGAAATAGAAATCTTACGAGACGGTAAACCGATGAAGTTCTCCGTCCCGATGGAAAACAAGAAACGATTAGTTCCAGTACACATGGAAGGTAAAACGCCGGAATATTTTATCATCGCCGGTCTCGTATTCACGACTGTTTCGTGTCCGTATTTGAAGTCAGAGTTTGGAAAGGACTGGGAGTACGACGCTCCCGTTCAACTCTTATCGCGAATGTACTTGAAAGATATGACCGAACCAGACCAAGAACTCGTGATATGCTCGCAAGTCTTAGCGCACGAAATCAACATCGGCTACGAGGATTTCTCCAACCTCGCGGTGGAAAAATTCAACGGCAAACCGATTAAAAATCTCAAACAGTTAGTCGACCTCGTCGAATCCTGCTCCGAGGAGTATTTGACGTTTGAGTTAGACATGAAAACGCTCGTCGTTTTAGACAACGAAAAAGCGAAGCAATCCACGAGAGAAATTTTAGACGTGCACGCGATCCCAAGCGACAAGAGTAAGAATTTGTTTTCGTAGTACTAGTATGTGTTGTATTATCAGTCTTTGAGAGTACCTTCTGAAAGCGAATAAAAATGACGACCCCCGAGACAAGAGACAAGAGAAAAACAAAACAAATTCGTCGCATTTTCCAGATCTTCCTCTTTCGTGGTCGTCACTCTTTCTGAGAAGCGCAACCTTTTTATTCACACCGTTTGAAGAACAAACAAAATGTCCGCGAGAAACCCAACCCCTCAAGACGACGAGAGCAAAGGAAAAGACATCCCGTCCATCCTCCCTCTCGCCCCTGGAGGCGTGTACGCGGTCAAGTGGGAAACGCGGATGAAACGCGCGGAAAAGTTGGCGATTACTCCACTTCCTGATTATCGAAATCCGTTCGGTGAGGCAAAAGCGGAAAATCCAATCGCGTTTTTCGACATCGTCGCGGGTGGGTATTACTTAGGTCGAGTGGAAGTTGAAGTCAAGCGAGACATGTGTCCAATCACGGCGGAGAATTTCTTGAAGTTAGTCGAGTATAAGTGTTACGCCGGAACGAAGTTCAAAGTGTATCCTGGAAATTGGCTCGTCGGTGGGGACATCTCGGACTTGGACGAAGTCGTCTGGGACGCCAACGATCCGGAGTTTTTCAACTATCCGGAGCTGCTGCCGGAAGTTCGAGCCGGTGGACAGTCGATATACGAGGATGCATTGTTTAAGGATGAGAATTTTGATCTGAAGCACGACGGGCCGGGGGTGTTGACCATGTATAACGACGACGAACCAGACGCGAACGGGAGCCGCTTTATGATTACGTTCGATACGAAGAATAAAGAATTGGACGGGAAGCACGTGGCGTTCGGGCAAGTCGTGAGTGGATTTGATTTATTGTATTCTTTGCAAAAGTTAGGTGATGCGAGACAAGAAGGGGATACGTTTCAGAGGGTGACGATTGAGAAGTGCGGGATTAAGAGTACCGGTAGCAACGCTGTGGCGGCGATGGCACAACAACAACAACAACAACAACAGCAACAACAACGACAACAAGGGGTGACAACGGCAGCAAGAGCGATGAGTAGAAAAGCAAACGGTAGAAAACACGCGTTACGACGGACTCGTTTCGTCCCACCGCCTTTCATTCGCGCTTGCTCACTCGCCTCGTCGTCTTCCGTGATGCGAATGTTTTGATGCGGAAAAAACATATCACAACATAAAATTAGCAAAGCGTACCAGTAGCAAAATCTTCTTCCTAGTATATATGTATCAAAATGAACACACAGTTACATCATTAAAACCTAAGTATTCAGATTCAGATGATGATAACGACTTAGGTGGTGGGGTGGGAACGATTTGTGCGTAAGTATCTTTATTCTTTCGGTTCGATTGTAAAAAATGAATCTATATGCTCGTGTGGGGAATTGATGCATCAAATCAGATTTTCATCCAATGTCGATCGTTTCTCGTTTCGTTTCTCTTGTGATTGCGGTTTCTGGTAAGGAGTGGCTGCTTCCGACAAAGCATACGTTTGCTCTCTGGTTACTTCTTTTTCGTTTATTTTTTGCCGCCGCAACCACGATCTTTTGGGCATCTCCAGCGGCGGCCCTCCTTCTCTCTGTCCGCTGCGCGATGGTGATCTCCGGCGGGAAGAATCTTCCCACACCGCGTACACGGGGCCTCCGGCCATTTCTTCTTGGCTGCTTCTTTGCCGGCGTCGTTTTGGCAATAGCCTTCTAAGCATTTCCAACACCCGTCGCCGTTTACTTTGTCCGCTGCGCGATGGTGATCTCCGGCGGGAAGAATCTTCCCACACCGCGCACACGGGGCCTCCGGCCATTTCTTCTTGGCTGCTTCTTTGCCGGCGTCGTTTTGGCAATAGCCTTCTAAGCATTTCCAACCGCCGCCGTTTACTTTGTCTTCTGCGCGATGGTGATCTCCGGCGGGAAGAATCTTCCCACACCGCGTACACGTGGTCTCTGGGCGAGCACATCTTCCGCACAAATATCGAACGAGATTATTCGAATCGACGATTCGGTTTTCGATAGGGCCACAAAACACACCTTTAGTGTCATTGGCTAAATATCTCGTCTCGCCTTTTTTTATGATGCCGTTATTTGGGCAATTGTCTCCGCCCGCGCACGATTGTTCCTCCCCTGCTTTTGGTAGTTTTGCTAGTATCGTCGTCGTCGGTTTCGTCGCGCGACTGCTTCGTCGCGGCGTTTCTTCAGCTTTCTTCGCCGGCGTTTTCGAACTTCTTCTGTTGCTCGAAAGCTTTTTCGAACTAAGATTGGTTCTTTGGAATTTCATGCCGAGTTTTTCCATTCCGCGTCTTTCTTCAGCAGCGGCGGCGGCTAAGTCGTCGTTGTCGTCGAATTCGTCATCGTTGTCTTCGTCCATTGCGTCTGTGTTTTCAAACGCATTCGAGTCGTCGTCGTTGTAATCGTCGTCTTCCTCCTCGTCGTCGTCTTCCTCGTCGTTGTAATCATCGTCGTTGTCGTCGTCGTCGTCTTCGTCGTCTTCGTCGTCGTCGTCGTCGGCGGCTAAATCGTCGTCTAAATTAGAAGCGTTCACTTTTCTTTTGAGTGACGCAACTTTCTTCTTTTCGTCTTTCCCTAAAATTTCATCGGCTAATTTCTCGTCGGATTCCAAGAACTTTTCGTCTTTTGTTTCCGCGTACTGGACGACGTTTTCTATAGTCACGATGCGCGCTCCGACTTTCCGCGCTGCTTTTACGTAGGACGCTCCCCCGAATTGATCGACGATGAGGAATTCGGTTTGGCGAGTTACATGTACACTTACGGTTGCGCCGTTCTTTTGGACATACCTGTGTAAAGCGGCCTTCGCATTCTTTCGGTTAGTCCCGAGCGTTTGAAATCTGCCCGTGCAGCAAAACGACTTGTTCGCTAAAGCTTTTTCGTTTTCCTTGTTGGCGTCGTCGCGAATTACCTTCACCTCAAAAGTGGCCTCTTTATCGTCTGAGAGGAGAAAGTCGAGTAAATCCTTCACGGAAACGAAGGTTGAACCAACGTTCTCACTATCTTTCGTATCGATAACTACGATTACATCGTGCGCGACTTTTCCTTTCACACTTTTCACAATAGTGCCGCCTTCTCCTCTGATCGCGTTTATTATCTCTTCGGGTTCGATCGCATCGTTTCCGTCGCGGAAACGAGCTTTCTCGTTTACGTGAAATCGGTAGTCTTTGAGTTTTTTCTCGCTTAAATTGGTCGTCGTTTCGTTTGTCGTCGTGTGGTTTAATGCGTTCTGAATGCCCAGCTTCGTCGGATGAGTGCACGTTGTCTTCAGTCTCGGCATCTTTTTTCTTTCTTTTCGTGCTTAAACTGTGGCGGCGGCGGTGGGTCAGAGGGGATCGTCTTCGGGAATAAAAGCAACTTTTTGTGGATTGTCGTGGAACAATCGGATTTTTTTTTTCTTCCCCCTCCTCGAAAAATGAAAATGAAAGGAGGGGGGAGTGGTCAAAACAAAAAATACCAAGAAGAAGGGAGAGAGTTGGAAGTCGCTTCAATAAAAAAGAAATCGCGCTCTTTCTCTCTTCTTTTTTACGCATCAACATGGCAGTCACGCTCTCGGGTTCGCGCTTCTCCGGCGCTTTCTCGTCGTGTGATTCCGATATTATCGATGGTACGAGTACGTTACGCAGCGGCGTTGTTGGTTGGTTTTTTTATTATTTCTTTCGCGACTCGTTTTTCCTCGAACGAAGACTAAAAAACCAAGAGAAAGAGAAACGAAAAGTAGGAAGAAGACGGGAGAAAGAGACGAAGAGTCGCGTCGCGATGGCGACGATTAAACGCTCCTTCGCGAAGCGTCACTCTGAGTCGACTCTCTGTCGCTCGTTTCCCGTTCATACTCTTCTTTTTCCTCTTCTTTTTTTTCCTCTCTTGGTTTTCGTTTAAAAAAGCAAAAGTGAGAGGAGTCGAAGTAGATCCCACAAGTCTACACGTTTCTTCCAAATCGAAGTTGAACGTTTGACGCTTCACCGATCTGATGTAGTCGCTCGTCGCGTAACGAAGGAGGCAATTAATCGCTAACCCCGTCGTTTTTATCTTTTTCCATCCAGTTGGATCTCGCAGCAGCTGCAAGGAGGAAGACGAGAAGAGATCGTGCTTTACGAATCCAAAACAAACAAACAACTTTGGAACAACTCGTCGAGGAGGAGGCAAAGTTTATGTTCAAAATCGAAAGCAACGTGGCTTTGTAGATGATAACCCCGCGCGGCGACGAAATTGGGGTGCCGATGCCGTCAATGCGCGTGAGATTGAAGTGCTCCGGCAGTTTTCTTTGCTTTCCTGTGTTGTTATTCAGAGCGTGGCGACTTCGGCGTTGGCGACGACGACGACGAGTTTGCGAAAACGCGACGTCGATTCGACGAGAGCTGTTGCGCTCTGCGAGACGACGGGGGAAAGTACGACGGGAAATGTTTCGTTGAGTGTTGATGACGCGCTCACTGTTAGCGGTAGTGGGAATGGAAATTCAGATGCGAGAGGTGATTCGGATCGAACGTCGCGAGGGGACGAATCAAACTTTGACGCGAATAGACGCACTCGTGGCGGTGGATCCGCCGATAGAAGTGATCGTAGTTTTCATGATAATCGTGATGGCGGTGGTAGTGGTGGTGGCGGTAGTGGCGGAAATCAACAAGGTTCTTCTGGCCCAGGCGTAAGCGATGAGGAAGAAGGCGTTGAGAAGAAGTTATTCGGTGTTCTGCTCTCGTCTCTGACGGATGAAGAAGAACAAAAAGAATTTCGGGAAACGTGTATCGGAATTGGAATGAATATGGAAAAATACATTCTTAATTCTTTAAGCACTGATGAACGTACCGATATACTTGCTGCGATCGAAGATGCTTTGAGAGGCGGTAACGTGACAAAGATGCTGACGGTTGATGAGAAGGCGAAAGCAATCATGGATATGTTGTTCAAGTTCAAAGTGTTCGTGACGAAAGCAACAGCGGAGAATTTGCGGAAGAATGGTGTAAATCGCGAAAAGATTCAATCGTGGACGCCAGGAAAATCGGAGTCTTTTCTCGAGCACAGAGTGGAAACGACCAGAGCGGAAACGATAAAGGCGTATATGGCACAACTTCAAACTCGTCCTTCTAAAGAAGAAATCGAAAGCGAGTACCAGACTTGGATAGAAAATTTAGAAAAGAAATTGACGTCGTCATCGAGAGCTGGAGAATCTCGAGCATACATGGATAAGACTGTCTGCAATTATGCATACGCGGTTCGTCGCGGAGAGTCCGACTCTACGGTGGATTCGAATTGCCACTTTTACGAGTTGTTTTATAACGGCATCACCGGCGCCGTCGACCCGATGACGCGATGGAAAATACATTTCAAAGAAATTCTTTCGCCAACCGTTCGGTCTCAAACGTGTCAGAAAGTTGCACGTTTTTGTCTTCTGACTAAACCACGTTCGAGTTCTTCGCCCTCGGACACCTACGTCATGGACGACGAGGACGACGACGAGGACGACTGCATTACTTCATTACCGTCTTCTTTGATGGATGATTTTTTCGAGTTTTACCCGGTTTGGATTCCAACCGCTGAAAACATTTCGGAAATTTTAAGCACGTTTATCGGCGAACTGAAGGCGTTATACCAAAGAAGTGGAGGTAAGGGTGATTTCATTGTTCCGATTGGTGCGTTGGCGCTCTTTCCGGCGTTTCTTTCGTGTTTTCGCGAGCTGACGACTACGCTCGGATTTAAAACACACAAGACGTTTGAGACGCACGAAGAGAGAAAATTCTCCGCAAACGTACAAATGCCACTTGTAAGTACACGTCCACCGCCAGTGGTGCTAAAGATGGAAGCAACACTAACTTCAAATGCCTTTCAACGCCTCTCTTACGTTTTTATTTTTTATGAGCATGGAAGCGACTTGAAGACAGCAGCGAGTGAAGCGAAAAAGAATATTGGAAAAGCTGCGTCACTTCTTCAGGGAAGGTTAGAGGGATGGGCGGAGAAATATTCGCCAGAGCTCGATGAAGTTATGGGTCTTCCCACTGATACACGAAGCAAGTATGACATTCATCATACGTCTCAAATGACTCGGAGAGAGTTTCTGAAACATATAAATTGTCCCCTGGTTGACTATGTCGATTCTGATTACACGCGCGAGTGCGCCGCGAGACTTATCGTTCATTTCTTCGTTGAAGTAGCGAAAAAGCTTCGCGACGACTTATTCTTAGGGTTGAAAAAGCTTCGCGACGACTTATTCTTATCGAAAGACCCAAGCGTTCGTTTGTGTTTTCTTTTTGGAGACATAAGCAAAGAGACGAATATTCGGAATTCAAAAAACTCGTTTCTTGTTCAGTTACAAAATTTACTGCACGGAGCGAGTGGCGGTGAAGAGCTTATTGCAAACGTACTTCTCAGAGCCATAGCGGAGAAGAAATTTATCGAGTGCATCATTGGTGAAAATACAGCGACGAAAGTTTGGCGTGATATGATTCTGCGCGCGGTATCCATCGTGAAGCCGAAAAAAGGTATCACTACTGTTTCGAAATTCGACGCGGCTTTCCCACTATTCAGTTTGAGTGCTCGCCGATCGTTGGAAAATTTTGTATACCTTGGAACTGATTTAGGAGAAAAGTTCCACCGTTTTAAAACTTTGAAGACCCTTTGGACGGAACGAACGCTTCATGAAATAACGGCAAGTCCTGAATTTGACCATGATCTACTATTTCAGAAGCGTTGGATGCTGGACAACAAATTTCCGAAGAAAATGGCCTTGGATCTTATGTTTTCCGTGATAGTTATGTTCATCGGCAGCAATTCTTCCGAGAGTACCTACGCAGACGAGGAAAAAGAACTTATGCGTCGTAGTGAAGACACGCGCGTCCGGTCGTACATGGAAAACTTCTTTGAAAATTAGTAGGACACGCACTCAGATTTTAATGCACATCGATTTCTCCGTTACTATAACAATAACAAACATTAAATATCGTTTCATTCGTACTAGTCACGAGTCAGTGAAAACTGAAAAAGACCACACACGCAAAAAAAATTCAACAAATTACACCATTTCACACAGTTTGTGGAACATCTCTTTGCTCTTATCACCGTCGCGAGCGTTTGAGTACATGAGAAAAAATAAAGACGACGACGAAGATGATGCGAATGAGCAACGGCTAAGTAACTCTCTCGGCGCTCGCACGATGCGGTTTTTGCGTTTGCGTCTTTGGAAGAATATATATAATATCAATTTCGAAGGAAAAGAATTTTTTCCCCCTACTTTAACTTAACGAATCGTGTGTGTTTTTGTTCGATGATACACACGTTTAAAAAGATAGCTTCGCGCGCAAAAGCACGAATCGGAAGAAGAAGTGTGCTTTCCTAGTTTCGATGCGATCGTTAAAGCTGAAATTCGTGACGATTTGAGAGAGCATCGCGCTCTTATTCAAGGCGATTGGCGATTCTGTACTAAAATTGGGTGTTTAGGGCGACAGATTTCGCTGTACTTCGTTCTTGCCCAGTGCGAGACCGTTTTACGCCGCGCAAACGTCGTCAACGTTCTCGAAACGCACGCAAACCGTGATTTTCGCGAAGATTTTTTTCGCGCGAGTACGTTTCGCGAGCGAGCCCGGAGGGTGGCATCTTTGGAGAGGTATCTTTGGAGGAAAAAGCAAACTCATTTGTGTGCATGCAAGGAAAAAATAAAAAAAGTGAGAATCGCGTCCCAACTCTTTCGTTACATCTTTGACTTTTTTTCCCCTTCTTTTAGAACTTGAGAGTCGCCGCGATAAAGATGAACCCGGAAGGCTACGAGAACGTTGTATATCCATCCTTGGATTCGGCGTGGAAAGTTTTGTTCGAGAACGAGCTCTATCCGGATGAATTAGCACTCGTCGATGAAAACGCGCGAACGATGTATCAGATTCGGAATCCTTGGGGTTTGCGCGCCAAGTCTTATCTCTTCAGAGATACGAAAGACTACTTACAACTGCGCGAGAACGATCGGTGCGTCGAAGA
>Ga0209305_1000799_pt1 | contig 21538 bp, 28 predicted proteins | sample COGITO_mtgs_1103_FD_184792 | JGI IMG/M metagenome (GOLD analysis project Ga0209305, IMG submission 184792) | Pelagic marine microbial communities from North Sea - COGITO_mtgs_110321 (SPAdes) (version 2) | ecosystem: Environmental > Aquatic > Marine > Epipelagic ...
CGTCCTCGATTCCAGTCAAGCGATGGACACCTATCGCTGCTGCTGCCTGAGTTTCGACTCCACTCCATTGCCTTGAGTTGTTTTGTTTTGGGGTATCTTCGGTCATCAAGATCGCAGGATCGATCCCTGCATTGATAATGCCGTCAGGTGAATTACCAAATTGTCCGTTCCAAAGCATCACTTCTTGGTATGCGACATTAACAATCGTCGGCGAAGCAATGGGTTGAACGTCGACATCGAGTTCTATATCGTATCCGTCACATTCTAAGCAAATATCCGCGAGAACTCTGTTCGATCCTTCTCCTACTCCACCTTCACCAATACCCTGAGCAATACCTGATTTAAAACCAGATGGGGCATTGTGGCAAGAAGCGCAGGAGAATGTACCATTTAGTTCAGGAATTTTGCCTATACCGACTGACGTGTCATGGAATATAATTTTACCTTCCTCAACCTTTTCTTTAGTGATCGGGTTCAATGGGTCCTGAGGGATAGAGTCATAGTCATCGCTCTCTGGTAGAATGAAAGCATCAACGTCACCTATAATTGACAATAAAATATCAGACTCTGTCGGAACAGAAACTGGTTCCGATGTTGTAGAATTCCCTCCGGACCCGCCACACCCTGAAAGGACGAAGAGGCATAACAAGATAAACAATATTGTTATTATACAATCTAAGACCTTTGTTACTATAGTATAAAAATCCATCAATACATTTCCGCAATTTCTTGAGCGTACTTGGGGTTGGTTACTGGGACTGCGTTGGATTTGTGGAGCTGCCCGATTCCGATAACGAAGTCGCCTGTGTACTGCTGGGACTCTCTTTTGTCGCCTCCTGCCTTTCTTGGAGTAAGAGGTGCCGACGAGTAGCGTTCTGTCTCTGCCGCACGTTCGCTTGCATACGTCTTTGTTGGTTGGTATTCCTGAAACTTAGGCGCGACATATTTGACACAGACTTCTCCTTTCGGTTTACGAGGTTTGCGTTTACGACCATTGTAATCGTATTTAGTTGAACCAAAAATTCGCATCAGTAAACTATCTCCTGAATTATTTGCCACGCTTCGTTCAGTTCTTGCTTTGACTCTTCATCGGATGCTATAGAGTCTTCGCTATAAGAGGTTAATGCTTGCCAGACTACCAGCATTGCTTCGTTCTTATCCATTACGCTGCCTCTCCCATATGAAGTAGTTAGAAGGCAGTAGAGTAAAACATCCCGCCCATTCTCGATAATGATGTTGGTCTGCCAGAGGTAACCATTCGATGTTACCAGCAACCGATCGCTCAACACAAATCTTCATTACGCTGCCTCTCCCAACCGATCGAACATAAACAGAAATTCATCCACGCTGCCTTGCCAGACTACCTTCCAATCGTCCATCGGGTAATCCTCGATATGACGAACAACAAGTCTTTTACCAGTTACCTCATAGCGAAACTCGGTGTCGCCGTGATCCTCAGCAGCACTGGTGAACTCGGCATTATCGTTGGCACGAAAGAATTTTGCCGCGAGAGGCATAGAACCCTTGAAGTTCACTGCCTTACGGAAATACTTCGCAGCGCCCTGCAGATACCCATCATGGTGGATGTAGAAAGTTTGACGACCGAAGTCGAGAGAATCAAATTGGTAGGTTGCTCTAGTAGACATAACGCTCTCCTTGGTTTCAATACATATATTATACTAAAAATTGCCCCGAAGGGCAACTTATAGTAAGTTATTGATCTTTAAGAGAAATTTCACCCAACTTTTTAAAGGGAAGAGGAAAATCATGAAGGCGACCTTCAAATTTTAAAATATTAAAATCATCAGGGTGAAGCGGAATATATTCGCGTCCAGGGTAGTTAATTAAGAACCGCTGAATTCGGTCTTCTAAGAGTACTTTTTCCATTTTTTATCTCCTTAACAAGAAACCTTATTATACCGCGAAGATAACAAAACAGAAACTCTACGTAAGTTATTGATCTTAATCAGCATTTAAGTCCGTCAAGGGATTGCCAACGTTACGATCTGTCGCATGAGTTTCGAGTTGTCTACCCTGAGTGCGTCGAACGATATCATCTCCATTAAACTCTGCCCAATACAACTCAAATGCAACGCCATCATCTACACCAACAAACTGATGCCACTTGCCTGGTGCCACTTTGTAGTAGTCACCCGCTCTTAGAATTGTCTGATCACAGAGATGAGGTTTTTCTGTGCGTGGTTCATCTGTCCACGTCTTTACCATCAAGGTGCCGGACTCTACGAAGAATCCATTCCACTTGGTTTTGTGATAGTGTTCACTACAACAGTGGTTTGCTTTAAACTCTATTCGATGGAACTCGAATGAAGATGTATGTTCTATTAGTTGGGTGTTACCCCAGATTTTACCTGATTTCATATTTTCTGTCTCTGTTAAAATAACAATTATTCATGTATTTGATAAGTTGCTTTGACGGTACGCTCATCATTTCTCTAGTTACTATAAAATTGCCTGCGATAGAGACTCTTTCTTTTTCTGACATATTGTACTGCACATAGTGAGGATAAGAACCATTTAACAGTATCATCTCGGATGCCTTTGGTTGTATCATAATCCTATTGTCAAAAAAATTAGGAGTGAATGTAAGTGCGCCCGTTTCTTCCGGAACGTCCACATAATAAATCCATGACAATGCTGCAGGATCCAATTTATTAGTATGTATATGTGGTTCTGCCATCGTTTTTGGTTTTATAATATGACCCCAAGCGTAAAGGTTTTGCTCCTTGAACCTGCTGTCTATAGAAACAAATATCTGTTTGACTACTTTTAGTAAATCAGATATTTTATCGAGATCAATTTGTATTTCATTGGGATCGTAATACATATGATCTTTTGAGCAGGATAAAACGTAATTCCTTAGATAGTCGTTATCAACTATGCCGGAAAGGTCCATGCTATGGACGCTGAGTTTTAAAAGTTCTATCTCATTAGACTGTATTTTCATACCAATTCACAACAGTTTCTACTCGAAAAGAACGCCATGCATTTTTGTCTAGTGACCAGACTACCAGGTGCTCATTCTTTTCCTGTTGCTCTAATACTTCAGGAACATTCTTATCTGATAATTCGTGGTTCAATGTACAAGGCATAACACGCAGTTCGCCAGTGTCAATTTTGGTAAACTCAACGGTGACTGCTCCTTCTTTTGCTGCTTTAATAAATCCTTTCACGTTCTTCAATCGGTTTCTTCCTTTAATTGTAAATAAACATCTTCTAGAACATCTGTCAGTCTCCTGTCGCTTTCTTCACAGTAAGTGACCAGAGATAAGACAGAAGTATATAGATCATCATACTCTCCTTCAAGGTCATTCTCTCGCATCAGAATTTGAATTCGAGTGAACATAACATCAGCGGTTCCTCGCGATTCTCCGTTCCACTTGTCGTTCATGCAACTTCCCGCTTCGTGTGAGCAAGGCAATAACCCATCAGGTTCTCAGGTGTCGAGATTTCATAAGGATCTTCCTCGTGGTCGTCTTTCATACCTGCTTCTGGGAATACTGCTTCTACGACCATATCATCCACAACAATAGCATAACGCCATGAACGTATGCCAAAACCAAGGTTGTCTTTTGTGACCAACGCTCCAACTGCTTTTGTAAAAGTTCCTGATCCATCGGGAATAACCTCCACGTTCTCTAGGTTTTGTGCTTTTGCCCAAGCATTCATAACGAACGAATCGTTTACTGACATGCAGTAAATTGCGTCAATGCCTGTGTGCTGCATTTGCTCAAACTTACTTTCAAATCCAGGGAGTTGAAACGTTGAACACGTTGGAGTAAATGCTCCTGGTAGAGAAAACAAAATTACTCGTTTGCCTGCAAAATAATCAGCGGTAGTCTTGTCTTCCCACTTGTACGGGTTGGTGGTTTTACCTTCCATCTCAGGGTCTCTGACTCTGACATGAAACGTAACATCAGGTAATTTATCGCCTTTTTTAATCATAAGTATCTCCTGTATCATAATTTGTTAATAACAACTCTTTTCTATTACCTTCATCTTCACGATACATTTTACCTGAATGCATCGTATAAGTCAAGTCCCATTCTTTCTGAAACCAATCTTGATACAATTCACGCAAAACTTCATTAGAGTTGTATGTGATCATCACATTACCCATAGAATCTTGTGCACGTTCATAAAAAAGATAGTGATCAAAATCTGAGTGGTGTTTACCTTTTTTACCATACAAGAATGATTTAATATCATAAGGCGGATCGGCGAAAACAAAATCCGTCGCACTGCAGTCCTCCAAAACTTTTTCGTAATCAAAGTTGGTTATAACCCAAGACTCAATAAGTTTAGAATACTGAGGAAGTCTTTCGATAATGTTTCTCGAAAAATTTGACTTGCTGGCAGCGGCAGAAAATCCAGAAGATTCCCCAAGACCAGAAAAGCTGCACTTGTTACAAATAAAAAAACGAACAGCACGCCCAAAAGAATCAAGAGATCCACCGAGCGCTTCTCGACTTTCAAGAAAAAGATCTCTATGCGATTGATCAGCGTCTTCATATGACTCTGCCTTCAGTTTGTAGTTTAGGACAGCACTATATAGCGCATCGCCGTTTTTCTGAAGTTGCGACCAAAAACAAAACAAGTTCCCATAGATATCGTTGACCCAGACTGGTACGTCAGGATATCTCTTGGTAAATTCAATGGCGACAGAACCACCACCAACAAACGGTTCACGATATGCAGTGATGTTTTCAGGCAAGTGATCGAATAAGAACTTAGTTGCTCTTGATTTACCGCCAGGATATCTAAGAGGAGTTTTTAATTTTTTTAAGGGTAATGACTCTGACATCGCAGGATACTCTTTGTGGTTTAGATTCATCAATTATAACAGGTCCGCCATGAAAAGTACAATGTTTTTCGTCGAACCTATTAAAATGTTTTATCAATAAAATTTCATTTGGTTCTAAGTCGTCAAAAGAATACCAAGAAACTTTATCGTCATAATAGGGAAAAAGACTTTTAGACCAATTGTATATTGGCATTTCTTTATCTACTGCTTTTTCAAAAAAAGACATGTCAACTGTTTGTAAATCTGCCATAATTAACGGTGCATTAGTATTTTTTGATCCGCCATTAACCCAAAACCCAGTCATTCTAAACCAATCCTCTGATTTATACTCTGGACAAAATTGTTCAGTTAAAGGATGATCTTCATTTATTTTAAAATGTTTCCAGAAATCTGCGTGAATATATCTAGTAGTTTTTATTTTTGGTCTTCTGACCATACGAGGAAAACAAAAACTTTTAGTATCTTTTGGAAAAAAGTCATGCGCTACTTTGGTAAACCTTTTTCTTAAAGACTCAGTACTAAAGTAATCAAAATCATAATCGTCTGTTATGACTTGCATACCATTAATGTCTAGATTAAAATCAAAACCCGACTCTCTCCAAGGGGTAGGTTCTATATCAAAAATACCATCTTCAAATTTATATTTCATTTAAACGCTATCACCCTAGAATCAATGGACTTCCTTGGTTCATAATTAGATCTGAAACCAGTAGAACCGTGCACATTAGCAAAAGGAAGACCGTTTGCTTTTCGATCAAAACTAAAGTGGTTGAATACAAGAGTTTCGTTTGGTTTTAAATCGTCAAAAATATACCACCTAACGTTTTGAGTATGTTTATAAGTTGTGAAATGTCGAATTGCATGCTTTGTTATTAATCCATGATACCCTTTTTTCATCATAATGTCAACAAAATTAGTGTCTTTAGGATACCCAAGATTATTTTTTATAAAATATTTCGCGTCCTCGGTAAGAAAGTCCGGGTCTAATAAATTTTCATTTGCCCAATCTTCTCCACCTTCTTCTTTTTTAAGATCAAATTTTTTACCAAGAACAGAAAGTCTATTGAAATTATTTCTTGCAGTGTTACCCAACAAAGGGTCGAAAGATCGGTTGCCATAACTAGCATAATTATCTAAGGATAATGTAGATAGATCTGACACGCAAAACCCTTGAGAATTAGGAACAGAACTTAGGTTTTTCCAAAACCCCAGGTACAATGCTTCCCTAGAGTAAGCTTCAGAAATATCGATTCCTTTTCTAGCAAAATTTTTATCAATAAAATCTGGCACAAACATATCGACAGTAACGTTGTCTAAATCTAAATGTGCTAATTGAATTGATTGAACTGTTTTTGTCGCATCTTCTCTGTAATGATATATTCGACAACACGCAGCAAAGAAATGCATTTTCTCTACTAAATTCTTTTCAACTTCTTTATAGTATTCAATTGCCAGTTTCTTATCAAAAGGAACGCTCGTTGCTCTAAAACCAACTTTGCTAGTATCTGTATTTTCTACTAGTTTTTTTATCAAATTGGGATCGATGTCATCTTGAATTACTTGAATACCATTTTTTTCTAAAGTTAATTCTGCATCTCTCCAGTCATATAACTCTAATGTTGCTACGTCTATTTGATTTTTTTCATCATTGAAGTAGAGTAATTGGTCTTCAATTTTCGGCGTCATCATCTTTGTTATACACTTTAAAGTTTATGCTACCTGTAGGACTCAATGAGTTAAGAAAGTCTTCAAGCGATTCTTCTTCGTTATGAGATTTACCAACTTGGATTCCCATTACAAAAGATTCAAGTTCTGTTGGTGAAAGAGACTCAAGATAATAATCAAACTCTTCAATAGATTCTTTTATTTCTTTTTTTATTTGATAGTCTTCTAGAGAAATTACATTGCTCATAATACTGCATCCAAATGGGTTTCAGTATTATTTATTAGGGTTGTCTCTTTTGTTATCCACTGAGAGAAACCCCTTTACCCATTTTTATAGCGTCCCATTGCTCCGGAGTGACCTCATTTAATCTGTCTTGTTTATACTTGCTATTATATTCGGGGTATGGACCATATGCTGGATCTCGAACCTCCGGATTCTCTTGATCGTGTATGTCCAACTGGATCAGAGCATAGTGCAGAATCTTCATGATGTCTTTACGAGCATCAGCAGGAGTTCCTTTGTTACCATATCGTTTGGCATACTTTATGACGTTTCCAAGGCAAAACCCAGTGCCATGACCACTATCAATAATAATATCAGTCGCTTGGTACTTATCTGTCGCATAATGTTGGTCGTATGTGTGGTCGACATATCTTTTAAACTCCTTGATGAGTTGTTCTTCATTAAATTTATATTTCATCAAAAGTTAATCCTTCTTGATTTAAGTATATTATACCAAAATTTGTTATTAATTTATACCCTAAAAAATCAATTATTTCAACTTCCGGCATATTAGAAAGAAGGAACCCCCTCACTTGCGTAAGAGAGTTCCAATTCTTTTTTTCAACAAGTTTATATAGTGGGTTCACGATACAGATGCAAGACGTTCTTCAGGTAACTCACCTCGAGTTACCAAAATAGATATGACTTCTGCTATTGTACAATGCCCAAATTTCCTGTTGTAACATCTTCGTACGACCGCGCCGTTTTCCCTAGTAGTACGACCACCCCCAGAATAATCCTCGTCATGCGCCCAATCAGAATCGTCAATCGTTAAGGGTTGATCATCAATAGCGCAACGAAAACCTTGGTGAACTAAAACATCATAACGCTCGTCGCGTTGTAACGATCGTTTAGAATCTAAACAAACCACACCAAACTGTTCTAAGAAATCTTCTCCTTCGAGTGTACTATACTTCTTGATTAGTTCGTAACAATGCATTTGTTTTTCTGGATCAGAAAAAGATTTGCCGTTAGAACGCATGAAATCTTTTACAAATTTTTGAACTCCTTTGTATACCGTCGTTTTCGAATCAAGATCGGTCGCTTTCCCAGTCAAAATACTTCTGGTATATTCATAAGATTCCTTGAATTTACTCCAATCTTTTATTTTAAAAGAACCGAACTCCGCAAGAACTCCGAAAAAGAACAACTGAAAAAACTCAAAAGAAGAATTGTTATGGCGCATTCCAGTATGGATTTTTACTTTCATAAAGTCAGACCAAAACTGACTAACAATATCATTACTCGCTTTTGACAATGTAATCTTTTCTTCTACAAATTCTTCAATATCGCCATAACCTGTTGCACAATGAAGTCTGTGATGCGATTTCATAGCAACTAAAGCAGCGTACTCAAACCATTTGCCGGAAGGATTCCACTCAGTAGACCAATGAAGTGGTTTATTTTTGCCATCATTTCCTTCGAAATATTCAAAAACCTCTCGAACCATATAAGGTTCTACTCGATTATATTCTGGCACTATTTTTACAATTTTACGAATTTCTTCCAAGAAGAGTGAAACGTCATCTGCCATGATCATATTCATTGGAGAAACTTTGGTTCCCTTGTTTAATTGTCTGAATAAAAAAGTAGCAGTATAATCATTGCATTCTGCTATTTGTACAGGAACATAGATATTAGAAGGATCGATCGCCATTGTTTCGCAGAACTCATTAAAGTTCATACCATCAATAAGAAGTTCGCCTTTTATCCATCTAAGAAGATAACGACATCGATGCCCACCATCAATGGTAATAAAAAGGAATCCGGGATATCGTTTTTTTAACTGTTCGTCATCACCAATCCAACGGAACGTTAACATCCCTGTACCGAGATCGACCAACGCTTTACACACATCAAAAGGTTTATTTTTATCACCTTCTTCTCCGCGTTGTCCTATAGGGTCCGGATTGATTTTTTGACTGACAAGAAAATCTATAAGGTCTTGAAGAGTCCATGTCATGTAAGTCATTGATCCTGACACCATGAACCCGAAAAGGTTTCTGAACTTGTTATTAAGATTAATTGATTTATTTTCTAACGCAGAACGAATTGATTGCGATGCTATCATTTTGTTAACTCCTAAGTTGACGACCCTAAATCGGATCTAGTTTGAACTTCTATGGCGAAGTTCCTTACCACATATTATATCATATGTGCACAATATATCAAACTCTATGTAAGTTCTTGATTTATATACTTATTTACGTTAGCGAGCGATTGATTAATAACTTGGTGCATGTCAAGATATTGATAAGTTCCACACCTACCGATAAAAGATACTTTGTTATTTTTGCGCTGTAAATACTTTTGGTAAATTTTTTGATTGGTTCCTTCTATATCTTTTACAGGATAGTACCGCTCCATGTTGTTGTCCTTATAGTCGCAAGGAAACTCATATGTCAACGTAGTGTTGAGAGGATTTTCTCCATGATTCGGAAACAGTTTCCACTCAGTAACGCGAGTCGGTCCATCATATGTTGTGAAGTTTGTCGTTGCTGTAGTAAAAACATTATTCTGAGGAAGCGTAACAGTTTCAAACTTTATCGAGCGATATGGTAGTTCGCCGTATTCAAAGTCATAGTATTCATCGATAGGCATACTGTTAAACACATGGTCGTGAGCATCTTCCATGCCGCGCATAAACTGGACACCAGTTTGGACTTTAATATTTTCGTGATCAAATATTTTTTCAAACATTGCGGTATAACCATCCGCTGGCATTTTCTGTATGCTGTCGTTTGGAAAATAATATTCGTTGTAATCATCTCGAACGGGAACTCGCTCCAAGATTTTAGGGTTGAGTTCTTCAATATCTTTGCCCCACATCTTTTTAGTGTAAGGGCGAATGAAGACATCAACTACATTTTCTTCACCGATCAGGTTTTTAGTTTCTCTGTTAACAGGTAGAACATAGTACTCACCGTCTGTGTGTTTTGCCAACACCTTATGCTTATAATCTATCCAGTCAGTAAACTGAGACATCCATTCAAAAACTCTTTCGTTGCTGGTGTGGAAAATGTGCGGACCATATTTGTGCAAACGAACACCGTGTTCATTAAAGTAATCATAAGCATTGCCACCAATGTGTGGACGCTGATCTATCACATTAACACGGTGCCCTGCCTCTGCTAACTCTCTGGCATAAACCGCACCAGCGAATCCTGCTCCGACTACTAAAAAGTTACGCATCTAAAATCTCTAAGACTAGTTGATCAGAAATGTTTTTATCCATAGGTTGACTATCATAATACGCTATTTTTTGATCAGAAGCAAGTTTCTTCAACTGTCCTTCGTCCATATCCTCTAGCATTTTACAATTAAGACCGACATAAGGTTCGCCAAACACTGCACCTTCCCGCTCGTCACAGATAAGAATCGACTCAACGTCAGCAGTTTGTTGCGGTCTAGCACGCCACCAACCTGAACCAGCATGCCAGTAACCTGCCATCAAGATACCCCACTGTTTGTCAAAAGTTTCTACCATCGCTTGTTCTGTTAGTCGGACTTGTTTCTTCGCCTTGGAACCATACTGCTTGATTTCCCAGGTAACATCCGCAGTCATATTATTAAACCACTTTTCAGTTTCACCTTGGATAAGTCCAGCAAAGTTAAACACTTTTTGTTTTTCTGCCTTAAACAATCCAGACTTCTTGGGCAGTCTTCTTACTGAGTATGGCGGGGGATACCAAGCAAAAACTTTATCCTTATTCCAGGTAGGAAATAACTTCTTGTAGTCTCCACCTAAATGCGCTGGTAAGATAATAGTCGTATCCTCTTCAGATATTCTGCTGATTGCGTCACGAAACGCAGTCTTCCATTCTGCTTTCAAAGTTTTTTCTTTAACCACGTTATTTACATAGTAATCGTTGGTGATCGAATCTAAAACTTTATCAACATCTTTTTTCCATGTGCTAATATTTTTCGGCGACTGCCAATCTTCGATAGCAAAGATAGCATCAGGTCTCTGAGCGATAGTCCAGAGTGCACTGTAGATGTATGAATTAAATGGTGAGATATGCATTAGAAACACAATCACCTTATCATAGGAAGAAAGGTTTTCGCCAATGGTCACAGGTTTTTGTATGACGGTATGTCCAAGCGCTTCTAAGTTTTCAACCAAACTGACGTGAGCAAAGCAAACGCCTAGTTCAGAAGTCTTGTGAAAGTCGCGCGTAACAGCACCGCGAGTAAAACCCGTCACCAAAATTTTCATACTATATCCTCAAGAGTTTTAGTTGGGGTGATAAACTTAGATAGAAACGGCACCTCAGAGCGTTCAAGGTCTCCTAGGCGGCGATCGCCTACTACCACTTCAAATTGCTTACCATATTTTTTAGTGTAGGTGTCAACGTACTCACGGACCGTATAAGAGTTGCCTGAACCCAAAGGTTCGTAGTCTGTCATTGCTCCCGGTTCTTGCACTGCACGAACCAAAGCATCGGCGATATCTTCTACATGAACGTAGTCGCGAACACAGGTGCCGTCCTTTGTATTATAGTCATCACCAAAAATTGTAAATGTACCAGTTTCTTTTGCCTTTTCGATTGCTAATGGTAGACCTTCTGGGTTAGTTGGATTGCCTCCGCCAACGTTATAGAAACGAAAGATCGTATACTCTTTGCAAACGTCTTTGATAATTTCTTCGCACATAACCTTAGACTTACCATACGGAGAATCGGCATCGAACGCTGCACCTGTAGAGGCGAATATCATTTTAGCATTAGGAAACGTTTTAAGTATGTTAATGGTTCCAGAAACATTTGTGTCATAATACTTGAGCGGATCTCGAACACTCTCACCTACGCGAACTAAAGCGCCGAGGTGAACTACTATATCAACGTCGTTTTTGACGCGATATTTGTTCGGATTTCTAATATCCCAAACGCCTATATCAGTTTTTCTAAAGCGTATGTCTTGCATTTTACTTGCAAGAACTTTTCCGATATAACCTTCCGCTCCAGTAATTAAGACCATAGTGATACCTTTTTCTTAGTTGCTTTCGGATGATATTTGTTAAGCATTGCCTCGCCCTCATGCTTAACAATGTAATCATACCACTCTTGCTGGTCCCACATATTTGCACTAACACCGTTCCATAGTGGGCGCCAATCGGGATGTTTTTTATTCAACTTCCTATCGTCTACAAACTGACGACGAAGCGATTCATATTCCCAACTACCTAATTCTAGCATTTTTTCTCGGAAATAGCAAACGAGGGAAATGCGTTCCATATCTTCTAAAGTTTTCCCAGCGGGAGGAACCAGTTCTGTGTTGCCGTGAATGCCTTCATGGTTATTAATCAGCAACAGGTCTCCAGGTCGAATATTGATCGCGACTCTATACTCGGGCAGAACTAGGTATCCTCCCTCCCACTCTTTATCTTTCGCAATCACCGACAGATTGGAGAACCCTGCGTGCAAATCACCGGCATCACGGTGAGCAGAGGTGCGAAAGTTTTTGTTCACCGTTATCGTGGTGAACGGGGTATCCCCGCCAGCGACTCTGAATCTGGGGTCGAGTTTCGCTGCTGCTTCATTCTGAACACCAAACCGTTCGGGCAAGAGTCGCTGAAACTCACTCGAGAGTTTGCGCATGAACGGATAACACTTCTCGTAAGTCTCACGATGGTGTTCAGTATATGAAGTAGCGCGACCCCATGGGATGCGCGGATACCGATCGAAGAACCCAGCGATACCAGATAAAACCTGATTCGCATAGGTTGTGTTGGATACATAATTCTCAAATAAATGTTTTGCTGCTTTAGTTCGTTCGTTCGTAGGCAATTGCAATATTTCTGGCAACTTTACCTCGAAGAAGGTCTCATAATCATAACCTTCCTGTTCTATCTTGGTTTTAATCCAAACGATGCCTCTTGCTTCTTCCGGATCGATTTTATTTCTGTGTTTCTCTCTTATCTGTTCAATAGGATCAACGTCGGAAAATAATTTAGGAGTATTGTTCTTAATAAGAAACTCCATAATCTCAACTTGCTCAGGAGTGCACCAGTTTCTACCACCCTGCCTTTCGCCTTTTGGTCCAGCAGCAAGTCCACGGTTCTGAGTAGGTTGTGCTGCGTTGACCAATCCTTCATAGGCAGACGCCTGTTCTTCTGCAGTAAAACGATTTTTTCTAAACTTAAAGATACAAGTTTGCTCGGTAGGACCAGAGGAGATGAGGTTATTAGACGGCGCATAAAAATCCATGTCTTCCTCTACAAGAAGATCGTAGTCTGAATCTTCCATGTAGGTTCCGAGTTTGTGTTCGCAATTGTATTTTTTATCTGCTACGATTACTTTCGTCATGTGCTACTCTTTTTCTCAAATCAGATGTAGAGAATCTATGATCTCTTTTATTAAAGTATATCTCAATTTCTCGGGAAGCGCAAGTAGCGCGACCAGTAAAAGTTTTATCTTTATATTCGTCGCCGATAATCCTCACGTCAATGTTGACCATCTGCAGAATATCTTCCAAATCTCTTTCCGTTTGGTAAGGAATAATTTCGTCCACGTATTTAACAACCGAGAGTTGCGTATACCTTTCGACAAGAGACTGAACTGGTGCGTTTTTTTCTGGTCGATCTATAGAAGGATCGACCTGTAACCCACAGATCAAATAATCGCATTGTTCTTTTGCTTCTCTTAGCATAGTCACATGACCAGCGTGTAGAAGGTCAAAGGTACTTGCTGTAAACCCTACGATACGTGCCATATTTCTTGATCCTCAATAGCGTGCTGAGCACACTGTACATAATCTCTATCTTCTTCGCTAAGTACTGACCAGAACTTGCTTATCTCTAGCGTAAGGTCATATGCTTTACCAGGATATTCTAAATGGTGATTCGTCTCCATCCATTCCTGTAGAGTATCTAGTCTTAGATTAATCTTATCTCTTAACGTTTTCATCAATGCCATCTATAAAATTTATGCTGGCCAATTCTGCCAAGGGGTACCATGCCTCTGTCATTAATCCAATTAGGTTCTACATATGTAGCATGATAGTGAGTAGCGCCTTCAGAGATGCCTCTCCACCCACCGTTGAGTGCTAGGTCAGCGACAATCTGAGCATCTTCCCAAGCACCTTCTTCTAATGGTTCGTCGCTCAGACCATCACAGTACCAAGAGAAGTGACACATACCACGAACAGGAACAACGTTGCCTTTCCAGTTCACTCGTGTCTTTGCTTGATGTACGACACCGCATATGGTGTCAGGAAAATGCTGAGAGTCTACGCGATTAAGAACAACATCTGCAACACTAATACGCCCAGCAAGATTATCGCTACGAGACTCGTGGTAGACATTAAGCGACAAACAAAGTCGTTCGCTTTCCTTGACGCCATCAGTTCCGCTTCGATCTGCTTCTGGTAGTTCAGTAGATTCTGGTTCGGTGATTGGTGCTTTCGGTATTTCCGTCTGCGGTTCACGTGGTATTTGTACATCTTGTTCTTGATCGTCATATGTTACCCCAAACAATAATGATACGAAAGTAAAAAACGATATGATGCAAAATAAAATTTTGTTTCTAGACATCAAAATACCCGTATTTTGTTAAGTCCTTCCCTAGAAACTCGCTCGCCAGTGTTGCTTCGATCAAAGACTGGCGTGTCATCAACAAATTCATTTTCTTCCTGTTTGACATCGTATAGTTTCATCTTAGATCTATCTATACCAATAGCGAATCTTTTTAATTTATTGGGATCATTATATCTATTTTTTAACTGTTTTACAAGCATTTTCCCTTCGGACTCTAACTCTTCGTTAGATATAAGGGCAAACATTAAGTCGGCAGTAGCGGGTAAACCAAAAGATTCTGAAGTATCTTCTAGTCCAGGATCTGAGTTACTATAACCTGTTCTTGTAGTTTGCGTTGCTGAAACTATAGGAACACCAAACTCTACTGCTAGTCCGCGTATCTCTTCAGCGATTGCTTTAATATACGAGTAAGAATTAATTGCACCGCCCATACCTTTCATACGAGAAGACGAACAAATATTCAGATAATCAATAAAGATAATCTCAGGACGAAACGACTTCTTCAATTTAAGTTCGTTCAAGAGGGCACGAAAGTGTGAAGTATGTGCTTGTCCCGTAGGATATTCTTTAACGATTAATCTACCATTAGTTTTAGCAGCAAGAGCAGCAACCTTATCAGAGAAGGATTGCTTACTAATCCTTTCTAAAGAATCGATAGTCGTATTCATAAGGTTAGCATCGATGCGTTCTGCTATGCGCTCCTCCGCCATCTCTAAGGTTATGTAAAGCACGTTGTGCCCAAGGGAAAGGCAACTAGCAGCATGGTGACACATAAACAAACTCTTACCGACTCCCGTTCCCGCGAGAGCAATGTTAAGAGTTTTGTTGGGCAAACCACCTTTCGTTATCTCATTAAAAAACTCAAGATCAAATGGTAATCGTTCTTCTTGTTCATGATAAAAGTCATAACGTTCGTCAGCGTTAAGAAAGTAATCATGCCCAACGTTTGCATCAAAGCATACTGCTAGTGCCTTTTGGAGCAAATCGGGAATAGCGTTCTTAGTCAAATTCTGATGTGTGCCATTAATGATGTTAATTGCTTCTAGAACACCATTATGAACAGCACGATCCTGACACCATTTTTCAGTAGTGTCGAGTAACCAAGTTTCGTCTTCTTCTTTAGCAGTAAAAATATCGGGCAATATATCTACCGCATGCGTTCTCATTTCTGCATTGATATTAAGTTCGTCTAACTCAATTTTAAATGCTTCGTGAGTGGGAAGTTTGTTATACTTAGAAACATATGCGACAACTTGAGAAAACAACTCACGATAAACGCCTTCGAAGTAATCTTTCTTTACGAAAGGCAAAACCTTTCGCATGTATTTCTCGTCAGTTAATAAATTTCTAAGTATAGTTTTTTCGAGTTCAATCATCTTTTGAGTCAGATTTAATTAAGGAATCATTAGCAGCAGCGTTTGTTAAGATATCTTCTAATATTTCTGCGGCATAATCTTGTAGTTCAATATTGTCTTCATCAGCACTACTATCAGGTGATGATACTACAAAAAAATCAAAATGTAAATACTCTTCCACGAATTTAAGTTTACCAAACCTAATTACTGTTTCCGGAAAAATACCTTTTAGGATTCTAACATCCCAAGACATTTCATTTTCAGAATTAGAAGGAGTTAGTTCATAATGTATACCCTCACAAACTTTTTCTAAATTCATACTTCTTGTTCCAAATCTAGTTCAGCGGGAGTCTGAAAACCAATCTGATACATCCTAGAAACAAATTCAGAGAACTGCGGGTCTTCTAAAATATCTTTCCAGAAATCACTATCCAGTTCACTGAGGCGATGCTTTTTATCTTCACGCGGTTTTTGATACCAACCGTTAGATGGTTTGATAACCCAACCACCTGCCATTGCAATGTCAAGCAGACCAGACATTTCATCAATGCCGCCATCCCAAGATACACTGATGGGAATCTTGCTTTTCTCTTTCACGTATCGAGACTTGTCAACGTTAATGATAAAATCATAACCAGTTATCTCAGTGCCTGTTTTATTCTGACGCCGACCGATAATCCAGATATTATCTGCAGAGTAGTAGATACCTGTACCACCACCAACGATGTCTTTCGGAAACAAACCAATCTCTTTGTAGGTGTGATTAACGGCGAGGAGCGGAATGTCCTTCATCGTTAAATAGGGTGTGGTCATACGAAACAAACCTTTCAGTGCCTTTGCTCGTGACATATCGGCGACAGACTTCTCATCTAGAGCATCTTCGAGTTCTTTCTTAGATGCGAGGTTTCCAATCGAATCGATGACCACAATTACTTTCTCATCCTTAGTGATATTTTCTAACTGAGAAATGAGATCAAACTTCAGTTCTTCGACATTTGTAATAGGAACATGCAACACTCTGTCGAGAGGAATGTCGAACGTTTCGAAATAAGATTGTGGCGAACCAAACTCAGAATCATAGAACATCATGATCGCCTCTGGGTCTGCCTTCAAGTAGGCAGAAGCAATCTTCAGAGCAAACGAAGTTTTGAAATGCTTAGATGGTCCAGCAAGAACAGTGAGACCTGATACAACACCACCGTTAAGATCACCGCTGAGAGCAACATTAAGCATCGGAACATCGGTGGGTATTGGTTTTTTAGTGGCAAAAAATTCAGACTTAGACAATACTTCGGTATGCTTAAGCTTACTGTTCTTCTGTAGTTTAGACATTAATGACATATATTAATCCTTAAGATTTTTATAGTTGATACATTCATCTAGTAGTGTTAATTTTTCAGTTGCTCCAACAAATGCTTTGATATCTTTATTATCATACTCGCCTTTAAACGACTTAGCTTTCTTATAACTGATAGTATTATCATTAGCAAGTTGTTTAATAAATGAAGGTAAAGAATCAATTGCCTTTGCTTCTAAATTATCTTCTACAGAATTCCTAATAATATTATAATTCACTAATTCATAATCAGAAATATAATCATAAAGTTGATTAAAGAATGTTTGTTTAACTGCTTTATATGCACAAATAGATAGTTTTATAATAGAAGCATCTAAAGGAGAAACGCCTTTCATTCTTTTCAAGAACATGTTAGAATTGCTGTTCATAATTCCAATGTGCGCTTGATAAACTCCTTCTGCTGCTCCAACGATTAAAGTATCTTGATTTAATACCTCATCAATATTTTCAGAATCACAAAGGTCTGGAGCATATGCGAATCTAGAATTTAATGTTTTTTCATGAATAGCATTCATAATTCTAGACATAGTTTCAGGAGTCACAACTGTTTTTAATAGTATTCCGCCCACTGTTTTCGATTCAATTTTTTTAAGAGCGTCAATAAGAACAGCATCGTCTTGCGTATCATTAACGTTTAAATTAAATTCGGCGCAAACGATTGATAGTTGTGGTTCTGATTGAGTCAACCTATCAATATCATCATAGACATCAACAATGTTAAGAGGATGGTTAAAAATTGCTCTCTGAGCTTTAACCATGGCAGAATCTTCTCTACCAAAAATTGCTATTTTTAATTTACCCGAATTAGGTCTTTTTTCTTCTTCTTTAGATTCAGAAGAAGGTTCATTTTCTGGTGGAACGATTTCAACATCCATTTGGATGTCATTTTCTTCATCAATTATTTCAATCGTTGAATTTCCTTCATCATTTATACCGCGTGTTTTTGAAACCATATGTGTTAACTCCTGTATATAAATTCAATTGCACTATTTGCTTCTAGTTCCCAAGGTCTGTTTTCATACCAGTTACCTGTTTCCGCATCTAGTTGTTTGCATAGCATTGCTATTTCTTTTGGTGTGATTGGATAATTTGCCTTAACTGCGTTTCCCGCTAGAGCAACCATAATCTGATACATTTTGTGATACCAACCAGTACCATTGATTGCCATATATTCCTGTGCTAATTTCTTAGGGAAGAACGGACAATCTCTATATGATGACCAGGTTATATCTGTGTTCTCTGCTTGTTGTTTCCTATACTCTATCAGTTGTTCTCTCATAGCGACAGGCAGTTTATCTAGAAATGAATTATTAGAAGTTCTCTGAAACTGCCAGGAGTCCATCATTTTTATGGGGTCGATTGTTTCGCCTTCGTTAGTAAAAAAAAAATTATACGCGTTTGGATATATCGCTGGAACATAATACATTCTAGATAAATCTTTAGTTTGCTTGTCGCCTATCTCACCTGTTTCTTTGTTAATAGCAAACCAAAAATGCTGTATATCATGACCAAGAATTTTTTCTGTTAAAGGAAACACGATTCTAAACTTAGGACGCTCTTCAGTGCTACTTGCAGTTGAATAGCAAACATATCTATACTTACCACAATATTTATCAACTGTATTTTTTACTGTGTCATCAACACGTAAATCGTCAACATCAAGAGCACACCAAGCGCCCCAACACATAACGTTCCTATTACTACGCGTACTGTTTTCGATATACACAGCAGGACTAATAAGAGGAGAAGAATTAATTCCACCTTTATTACCACCTTTTTCTGAAAGCGATTCTAATAGAGAAACAAAAGAGGACCAGGATTTTAATTCTTGTCTTCTGTGCGTTTTATTATCAAAAGCGTTTTTAAAAATAGTTAAATTAAACATTACTTAAAAAATGCGGATAAGGATGCTCTTTCTTCTGGTTCCCAACCTATTGCTGAAAGTATAGGACGAAGAGGTTCCAGAAATGATTTATCATACATAGTATTATAATCTATTTTTTCATGTAAAGCAAATTCTCTGGGAAGAACAGAAGAAAATGCAATAACATTTTCCTTAATATTGTTTGGAGTTTTTAGATACAAATATTTTACCTTTTCTCCGTCTTTTATTAGTTCATATTTCCTTTCTAATTTATTTTGTTTAACATGATGATTATACAACAGAGAACCACGAACATGAATTGGCGTTCCTTTAGAGTAGATTAACTTACGATCGCTCCATTTAGTTATGTCTTTTGCGCCACGAGGAAACGCTACATCTTCAGGATCTAACTTTTTGAAATCAGATTTAAATTCCTTAATATATCTTTGCGTTTCAAGTTCAGTACTGTTCAGGATGACAGAAAAAATTTCTTTGAACTTATCTCTTACAACTTGAGGAGTTGATGACTTAACTGCCTCAATCCCCATGATTTTAAGTTTAGGTTTGTCATAACGCACACCTTCGTTATCGTGAACCTGCAAGATATATCGTTTCTTTGCTGTCCATATGCCACGATCCGCGATCGCTTCACGTTTCATCATCATTCGATTTTCATACGAATTAGTTTCTTCTGATAAAACATCATACGCCTGTGCAATCTTTTTCTCAAAATGCTCGCAAACTTTGTCCAGATAATTAACAGGGTTCTTAGGACTGTGAGCAGTAACCAGAGAAGACATATCAATGTAAACAGAGTCAGTATCGATAGCAACAACATAATCTTTATCTGTTCCTAGGATTTTTTGCATCTCGTTATTAACTGCCTTTTCAGCGCATTTGATAGCACGTTGTCCAGAAGTGGTTACACCTTCTGCAATTTTCAGATCAAAGTATCGAAACCACCTGTTAGCAAGTGCGCCATAAAGTGAGTTCATTAAAATTTTAACCGCCATCTGCTGATTATCGTAAATCGTAATTTCGTTTCCTAGTTTCCTAGTCGGCGCTTCCTGATACTTTCTTTTTGCTTCAAGCATTTTATCTTTCGCTTCTACTCTGTCTGCGTAGAACTGTTTGATAACTTCAGGAATAATGCCTTCTACTTCTTTTCGATACTTAGTATTATTTGCTGCTACTGCAAAGTCTCCCTCTTCTTCATACGTCAAAGTTTCTGGAGACATATTATATTGTACAATGATATTAGGATATAGAGAGTTCAAATCAAAAGAACATATCCAATCGTGCATGCCAACGACAGGTTCTTTAACATAACCGCCAACGATCGAAGACTTAGGTTTATCTTCTTTTGGCGGGACCACGATATTTTTACGTAGCAAAGAATTATAGATCACCGCATCCCATACAGTAGTCGTACCAAAAGTATCGCTGTAGTTTGTTTTAGACTTATACGCTATAGTCATAGCAAGAGTGATCAACCCCATCTTCTCTTCTAGACGGTCTACAAGTTCAACGTCTTTTATGTTGTAATCAATAAACTTTTGAAAGTCGTGTTTATAAAGCGCATGAAGAGATCCGTATTCCTCATACGACAACTTGTTCTCACCTAATACAGCGTGCGCAATATGATCAAGTTTATATGACGCCTGTTCACCATATGTTAGTTTACCAAATTTTTGAAACAGATCGTAGTAATCTAGATTAGAAACGCCTTGAATATCATAACTCTTGACATCTTGACCAGTCCTGGTGTGGAAGTTTCTTTCTCTTATTAAACCCCAAGGCGATAGTCTTTTATAAGCATCGGTTTCTAAGACTTTGTTCATTCTGTTAACAAGGTACGGGATGTCAAACATCTGAGTGTTCCAACCTGTTATTACATCAGGACAGTTACTAGACCACCATCCAAGGAAAGAATGCAACAGATTATACTCAGTTTCGCACAAGAAATATTTGGTAGAATGCTCAGATTTTGTTTCATCATAATCATACAATCCGAACACATAATACTTGTCGTCTTGATTATTTTTTACTGTAATAGAAATGACTTCGTGTTCTGCTTTTTCCGGAACAGGAAACCCTTCGTCAGAAGCGACTTCAATATCGATAGTGCATACGTTTATGAGATTTCGGTCAAACTTCACATCTTTAGGAAACGAATTAGCGATGAACTGTATGACAAAATTATCCATACAGTAAACTGCTCTACCTGGTATACCGCGATTCTGTTCAATAAACTGCTGAGCAGTTACCATATCGGGTTCTTCTATCGGAGCAACAGGATGACCGTAAAGAGATTTATATGGCGTAGGTTTATTGGTTTGTACAAATACAGTTGGGCGATATTTAATTTTATCTTTGAATGCAGTTCCGTTTTTGTAACCGCGATAGTAGATAAAACTACCCTTGCGAAAGATGTTCGTGTAAAAATTCATAAGTTTATTATACTATAAAAAACATTCAAAAGAAACTTCAACTAAGTTATTGAATTTAAACGATAATGGTCCGACATTTTTATTGTCCGTTCCGTAGGAGCAGGGAACGTCGGCAAACCCTCATAGATGGGTCAGGGGAGATGCGTCTCCCCCAGTTTCGTTACATGCGCTTAAGTAACACCCAAATCTTACAGTACCGGAATATATA